>ERZ791927.360-NODE-360-length-48993-cov-4.881258_pt1 | contig 48993 bp, 42 predicted proteins | sample MGYA00510130_ERZ791927 | MGnify/ENA primary metagenome ERZ791927 (study PRJEB30046, sample SAMN00792055) | human gut metagenome | study: EMG produced TPA metagenomics assembly of the A metagenome-wide association study of gut microbiota in type 2...
TGGTGCCGACGGCGAGCAGGCCGGAACCTGTGCCGTGGGCGAATGCCCCGGCAAAAGGTTGGGTCCTGTAGACGATGTTCCCGGTGGGCGTGATGGTGAAGTCGTCCGTATGCGCCATCATCTCCGTATCGTGCGCAGCGGCGCCATCCGGTCGGGGTCGACTGGCTGGAAAAACCGGATCAGGCGAAGGATCGGAAGCTGGAACTTGGTGCGGCACTCATTTCAGTTTGCCTGAGGCGGACGCAGGGACAAGGATTTTTCCCGCATGCCGGCCGGAAAAAATTCCGGGGAGAAAAAGAGGGATGGATAGGAAACAAATGTGCAGACCGAGTCAAACTCTCCCTGCCTGGATGAGGGTGCGGAGGGACAAGCAAGCGGGGGAGGATTCCCTCATCGGTACGCCTGTTCTTCAAGCTGTGTGAGGAAATCCTCCCCCGGTCAAGGGGTGGTCGGAGCAGTAGGATGATCCGTCTTGCCCGTAATTGTGAAATACCCCGGTTTAGAATGTGTAGGAAGCGCTGACGCCCAGGTTGACCGTGAAATTGCGGTAAACCGTTTCTTCAGCGCGCTTGCCGGCGGCGATTGCTCCATTGCCGGCCCAGATCGTGCTGACGAACGGCGTCACCGTGACATGCTGGGACACCTTGCAGGGAAGATCCAGATTCAGGCTGAACCCCTGGGTTCCATTGGAATTCAGAGACGTGCTGTCGAAATAGCCGGACGAGGCGGTCCACTTGGCGGAAACGACGGCTGCGGCATGCGGGCAGAGGTCGAATTTGTAGCCGAGAGCGGCTTCATACCACCACCCGGGCATCCACTGGGCCGTGTACTGCAACCGGGCATCGGCGAAAAGCCCCTTGAGGGATTTGTTGCCGAATTGCCCGAAATCATAATGGACATCGAATACCAGCGAGTGCTCTTCCGGTTGATTGCTGTCGAAAATCACTGAATTGCGCTTCCCTTTCCTGTGGGTATTCAGCGCACCGGGAAGGCCGCCGTGAACGAACTGGTAACCGAGCGTCGTCGTCAGAGCGGGGTTCCAGCCTTTGCGGAGCCCGAGGAGGAACGTGCCTTCGTCGCAGAGGACATTGTTGCTGCGGCTATGCTCAAAGCCGTTGGCCGTCATCCAGTCATAGCGGAGTCCACCCACGATGGCGAAGTTGTCCTGCAGGTTGTACTGGCCGGTTATTTCGATCGGAATCACGTTATCCGTGCTGGAATCGGCGAGAACCAGCCCGCGGCTGATATACTTCGCCTCGTATCCGGCGGAAACCGTAGCCTTGAAAGCTCCGGGCTTCGCCGTGCAATAAGCCGGTACCACGACATCAGCAGATGCGATGGAACCCATGACCGCAAGAGCGGCCGCCAAGGAAGTCAATGCAGATCGCTTCATAATAGTTTCACTAATACTTGCTTTTTTTAGGAAATACAGAAAAATCTAGTGCATCTGCCGCATTTTTCCTTGGAAACCGTACGCTACGGAAGCATGGGAGAAACATTTTCCTGAATCAAGGGAGGTTTTTCTTGGACAGGAGGAAGTTGCCGGAGCCCTTCGTTTTGTGGGGATGTTCCCCGGGCCCGGTATCCGAGCAGGCTGTATACGGCATTGCCTATCCATTCATTCAGAAGCTCCTGCCACTTGAAAGCGATTTCCCAGGAGGGATAGAACGAGCGGTGGTTGAGCTGATTCGGGAAGGGGGTGATACCGACGGCATACCAGTCGGGATGCCATCCTTCGGCGGCAAAGCATCCCAGGCTCCGTTCCATGTGCGAGGCGGATGTGATAAGCAGACAATCGCGGTCGCCGATGCCCAGGGGCTTCAGCATCGCGATGGAATAGACGGCATTTTCGCGTGTATTGAGCGCTTGCGGTTCCAGCAAAAAGACATCGCGGGGAACTCCTGCTTCTTCCATGTACTTCAGGAACAACTCCTCCTTGATGTGCCCTTTGTCCTCGGACGTGATGCTGTCGCCGGAAATCAGGATTTTTTCCACCTTGCCCATGTGATACAGCCGGACGGCTCCCCAAAGTCGGTCCGCACATGAATTCGGGTAGAGGACTGCCCCGGTATCCGGGTTCACCATGCTGAAGCCGCCCATGACGAGGGCAGCCTTGTAGTGTTTTCCCTCCATCTCGCGCGGGTGGGCCCAGACTGCCGTCTCGCGCGCCTTGACGTAATCGAACAAAGGACGGTCCGTGAACACGAGAAACACGAACAGGCTGCCATACAGGCAAACCCGGCTCCATCGCCTCCGCACCTTGCTTTCCTTCCGGTTCCTGAGTACCGCGAAAGCTGCCAGCAGGAGGAACATCCACGTCGTGGGGGCCAGAAAGAAATTCAGGAGTTTGGAAAGCTCGAAAAACATATCGTCACTTCTTGTCCGGCTTTAGGGGAGAGCCCGGACTAAGCTTCGTAGCCCTCGGGGCATTCCTGTTCGTGTTCGTGCATGATTTGGCGGACGCAGGCCTGCATTTCCTCCATGCGGGCATCCATGTCGGCCACCAGCTTCAGCTGGGTCCTGGCGCGGGCGAGATTGTGCCCTTCGCGTTCCGTCTTGAAATAAACGTCCCCTTCGAGGTAATCCGTCAGGAAGCGGATGCCCGTTTCCAGCGTGATCAACAGACCGGAAAACGCCAGCAGATCCGCCTCCTTCGGCGTGATGAATCCGCGGGCGGAGCGGAGGTAGCCGCGGGTCACCGCTTCAAACATCGGCATGCGCAGGAACGTTTTCGACAAATCTTCTTCATCCTCGGCAGCCGGGGAGGTCATCGTGCGCACCATGTCGCCGAAGTCGTAAAGCGCGCTTCCCGGCATCACCGTGTCGAGGTCGATCACGCAGACGGCCAGATCCGTATCCTCGTCCAGCATCACATTATTGATCTTCGTATCGTTATGGACGATTCGCGTCGGAATTTCACCCTGGGCGAGGAGATCGAGGATGACATCCACGCAGGATTCGTGAGCCCGGACAAATTCCAATTCGCGGGCGCAGGATTCCAGACGGCCTTTGGGATTTTGGCGCGCTACCTCCATCAGCCGGTCGAAACGCCGCCGTGTGTGGTGGAAGTACGGAATCGTCTCGTGGATATCCGCCGGATTCATGTCGCAGAGCAGTTCTTGGAAGGCTCCGAAAGCCTGGGCCGCTTCATAAGCTTGCTGCGGTGTTTCCGCGACATCATACGTGTGCGTATGCTCAATGCAATTGTAACACCGCCAGTATCCGGCGCCGGGAAGCTCCAGGTAATTTCTTCCGCCGCGGGCCGCATACAGATTCAGCGTCTGGAATTCATGGGGGCGGATCACCCTCCTCATCTTCCAGAGGATATGCCGCGTCACCTTCTCCACATTGTGCATCACATCGCGCGGCCGCGTAAACACCGCATCATTGATCCTCTGGAAAATATACCGGCTCACCTTGCCGTTGTGGGAGGCGTATTCCGCCCTGAAGGTCATATTGATGTGTCCACTGTTGATTACATCGTGGCGCAGGAAATTCCCCTCGATGGCGAATTCATCGCCCAGGGCTGCAATCTGGTCTCGCAAAGACGCGGTATGGAAAACGGAAGAAAGGGGCATCTGGAATCAATTATTAACAAAATAAAGCGAAAATCAAAACAATTTGCGGCAATAAGGTTCCACCGCCTTCATGCGCGAAGAACAAAGCCGGACGGCTGCGTCGCGCTCTTCATTTGTTTTGAAGATATAAAGCGCATATCCTCCGAAACCTCCGCCAAGATATTTTTGTGCAATGGATCCGGAAATTCCCGGGAGTTCCTTCATTCCCTCCGATAATTGGACGCTATGATAAAGAGCGACTCCGGCAGCCAGTTCGTCAATGCTGCGTTCCATGACTCCGGCTCGTGCGATGAAAGACGATTGGGCGATTCGGTTATAATCGCGCTGTGAATCGGCCATGGAGGGAGTATCGTGGCTGGAACCCGTATAATAAATGGCTAATTTTCCTTGAAGGAAATCTCCCGTACTCTTCAGATCCAGGACAGGAGCAGGCCCGGAACGCCAAACGCAAAGCCCGGTTTCGGAAATGACAGCCGGATCCTGCCAGCCTACGCCTAGGTCCAGTTCCGATTGCACGGAATCTCTTCCCTGCAGCATCGCCCAGGCACCGCTTCCTCCCAGACCGGAACGCAGCTCATACGGCCAATCCGCTAACGATACAAAAGGAGTAATTGCGCAATTCACGATATAGGCACCCTCGCGAGCGTGTCGGGGCACATCCAGCCAGCCTCCCGCGAAATCGACGCGTAGCGGCACGACGTTCGGTGCCTTGATGCGATTGACCAGCATCGTTGTCGAAACCGGCTCAAACTTTGGCGGAGTCTTCGGCAACACCATGTACTGTGCTCCAACACGGGCGCACAATTCTTGCTTGATATCACCGTACAAATCATCCTCCGTCACAACCAGAAGATCCGGCTTTTCACGCAGAAATTCCTCTTCGAAATCAAGCCCTTTCTTCAATCCTGTTCCAATGAGCACTTGGTCGACCATGCGCAGACTCTCCAAAAGAACTTTCTTATGCTCATCAGGAATCGAAGGTTTGCGACGCTTATGGTGCCAAAGCACTTTCTCCGAGGCAAACGACACAATCAGATAGTCCCCCAATGCCCTGGCTTCTTCAAAAAATTGAATATGCCCGGCATGGAGAATATCATAATATCCTGAGACAAATATTTTTTTCATAAAATATATATTATTTTGAGTTATGGTTTCGGATCTATGGAGAGGTCAGCAGTTTGATCCGGCGCTCTTTCTTCTTTTGGAGAGCACCGATCAATATATCCCGGCTTTCCACATATCAGGAAGCAGGTTGAGTTGTTGGGGTGATCTGTTCACAATCGACAGGAGAACTACCGGGGCTGCAATGCTGATCAGACTGGCTAAAGCGGAAAATGGAATCTGAACTCCTTAGCATGTTCCGGATGGACTCAGCGGGTTTTCTTCAAAAGGGCAAATATGGACTAATTATCAGGGTCGGAAATGACGCGCGATCTGATTTTCAGGGCAGGATTTCCCTGACAGATAGAGTACTGCTCCAAATTCCGTTGCGCGACGGAAGCGACGCATAGCACTGAGTGAGAATGTATCGTGACTCCCGGGCAAACCATGGCTCTGGCTCCCACCCAGACGCCGTCCTCCAGAGTAATCTCCTGAACGATAAGATCAAAATTTTGAGATTTATAATCATGGTTCCCGCAAAGAAGCATGGCGCCCTGGCTGATACAGACATTCGCGCCTATTGTTACCTGAACCAGGTTGTCTATCCATACATTCTCTCCAATCCAGGAATAATCACCTATAGATAAATTCCAGGGATATTTGATATTGACCGAAGGTTTTATGACCACCCCCCTTCCTATTTTGGCTCCAAAAAAACGGAGCAACCATATCCTGATGCCTGAAGAAGGGTTCCAGTTGCAATTTGAAAAACATGCATTCACCAAATACCAGGCAATTGCTTTCATCCGTCTTGCGCCAATAGCAAACCACGAATTATCATATTTCGACAAATCGACTTTATTCATAAACGAAATCGGGTTTAGAAGATCCACCTGACAGCCAGCCATACAGTTTACTCATCTGCCGCGCTACTACAGGAGCCGTGTATTTTTCCTGTACAAGCTGCTGTCCCCTTTCACCCATGGAAAGCAGTTCCGGGACAGGCATCTTGAGCACCTGTTGCATGACCTGGGAGATGTTTTCCGGAGTGCGGTCGAGCCACCAGCCGCATTTCTCCGTGTTGAGTTCTTCCCATGGAGTACCGAGACTCGCCATCACAGGAGTTCCCACCGACAGCGCCTCGGTCACAATCATGCCGAAGTTCTCGAAGTCGCTCGGCACGAAAAGGCAGGACAACTGCGCCAATTGCTCATACTTGTCCCTGCCGTTGACAAAACCGCAAAATTGAACACGATTTTCCAATCCAAGTCGTTTTGTTTCGCTACGCAGAAACTGTTCGTACTCATCATCCCCCTTGCCCATGATCACCAATTCGCAGTCCTGCGGATGAGGAAGCCCCACTAGCCCATAAAGAAGATTTTCAATCTTCTTTATGGGGTGTAGTCGCCCGAGGAAGCCAAACTTCCTCAAACGACTACACCCCAGAAAGGACGATTTTGCAACTGCAATTTCTTTTAAATAACCAGGCCGGCTGGCCGGGTTGGGGATAACTGCTATAGCGCCACGGTATCCAAATTGGCGCACATGCTCCATTTCAGCCTTGCAAGTCACATGAAGGCAATCGGCACGATTGATGTCTTTGCGAAAACAAAGCTGAATCAGAGGCCACTTCTTCCAGTAGGAGCGTTTCAGTGCGGCAGGATAAAGCATTCCATGCGGCGTGATGATGTAAGGCTTATGCTTACGTCTTGCCATCGAGCAGGTCATATGGTTGCAATACATCCACAACCCGTTGGTGTGGTAAAGGTCATACTCATTGTTTTGGAGGTAGTAAGAGATGTTCTTTGAATACTCGTACGGAGTCATCGCATCATTGGGTAATGCTTTAATCCAGTCTTCATCTTTACCCATCAGCACATCCGATTTGTTTTTCACTTCCAAGGTCAACAAATCAATGGGGAAACCGAAACTATACATCGCCGAAATCAAGTCATACGTGCAAGTGGCTATTCCGCCGTACAATGTACCGAATCCGGCGATGGTTTGTAATACTTTCATATAATAAGATTGTACGTTTTAAGCTTTTGAACAAGGGCCTTCGTCGAAAGGAGTTTCTTTTCCTTTCCGCAGACAATTGATGAGGGTCAGCAACCGATCTGCGGCTGTTCTTGAGTTCCATGTTTCTTGCATCAAGGCAATGGAACGCTGTCGCATCTTTTGTACTTCTTGGGGGTGGTTAAGAAGATATTCTACTTTCTCGCATAAAGAGTCTAAAGCCAGCCTGTCGGGTTTGTGGATGCTACTTCTCTCCTTTGGGCTATTAAACAACATACCTGTCTGCCCATCTTTTATCAAGTATGGCGAACTACCTATGGCATCACTGGTTACAAGTACACAACCATTTGCCATGCTCTCGTTGGCCACTGCTCCCCAACCTTCATTTCTGTCGCTTGTAAAAAGGAAAATGCTGTGCTTACGCATCTCATCCAACAGTTCGCTATTGGGTTTATTTCCTAAAAAATGAACAATATCAGTCATGTTCAGTTTTATCGCTAATTTTTGCGTCCTGTTTTCATACGTTCCGCTGCCGTACATATTCAGTATGAAACGGTATCCTTTTCGCTTTAATCGCTCTGCCATCAGGATCGGTAACTCCGGATGTTTCAACATCAAATATCTGGAACACCACATAAGTGGTGTAATATTTGATGTGGAAACATCCGGGAATGCTTCAACATCAATTTTTTCCACACGGGTGAAATATCCCCACTTGTAGCAGCGTCCACGATAAGAGAACAATTTATGTTGGTCCTCTGCCGCAAATGCACTACAACATAATTTGTAGAGAGGCTTCTTGCGCCAGCCTCCGAAATGATAGGCGAGAAACATTTTCAAGATTGGCGGTGAAAATAAGTTCAGGATACCGCGTTTCAGCCATCGTTCACTCATGTCGAGCGACAACAGCCCTCGCTTCATTCGTGCCTTTTGAAAAGGCAAAGCCTGCACTCCTGAGAACACACAACACTCTGCCGTTTGAGCCAGTTCCATCGCCTTACTGTAATTTTCACCCGATTGCCAAGCCCGCAGCAGATAAGGCCGGTCGCTATAATCATGCGTGTCTCCTTTCCTATGCTCGGCTTGTAGATTGGCAAGCTCCACAAAGCAGAAACTTTGTCTCGTTCGCTCCCACAGTTCATCAGCCACATTAGCCTGATGGTTGTTCAGAATCAGCGAGTAAAATACTATCTTCATGTTAATGCACTTTGCCGCAATTTATAATTGATCCATGTCCTGATCAATGAATGATACATACCCATTAGACAGTTTCTTTCCATACGTTGACAATAATGGTACGGATGGGTTGGGATAGATGAATTTCGGGAAATAGTTCATTTGTTCAAATGTAATTACACCCTCAATTTTCTCATTTCTCTCTTTATGGAACTGAATTACATAAAGGAGTATATCTTTTGTTGTCAACTCTGAGTCGGGACTGATAACAAGATCCAATATCGACACACCATTGAAACGGGCAATTACATGGGTGGCATTGTGAATTTTGGAGAATGCAACTACAGCGTGAATCTTACCATTCTGCTTGATAAGCAACATATGGTATTGGCCTTCTTTATAGCCGTACGCCCATCGTAAAAAGTCCAAATCCCTCTTTATATAGAAATCGTAGCCTTTCAAGGAATTTACCATGAATTCTGCTATTTCTTCTCCTAATTCAGAATAGTGAATTTCTACGACTTCGTATCCTTTCAGTTTGTTCTTGTGGAACAATTTGTTCAAGTTATAGTATAGAAACGGGACGTGCGCTTTGACAGTCTGTCGTTTCTTAAATAACTTGGCAGACAGCAACTGCCACATAAGTCCACAAAAATTGGACACAGGGTAATAGGTGAATTTTAAGTCCAAGAAGTCGATACCTCCACATTTCCTCTTGATAATACCATTAATCGGGGAATACCATGCTGATGAGAAATTAGGGCACGCCTTATGAAGTTCATTTTGCATATGCTTACCCACACCATAACCTCTTGATTCAGGCAAAAGGAAAGTATCGCATCCCCAAAAGAAGACTTGCTCACGTCCTTCTATGATCGCTTTGACTTTATAGGCTGCTGACTGGCCTACCATTCTTCCGTTAATAATTGCCACTATCACACGAAAATCGCCCATGGCAGCATAATGCTCAATGCGATTTAATCGGCGAGCATATCCGTTTTTACCATGTATCCTGTTCTGCAACTCGATGTATTCCGGCGAGTGAATTTCTTTTGCAGTAAGAAACTTATATGTTACTTCCATTGTTAAATCCCATTATAATTGATCAATTCTATATTTTCTAATTGAGCGAAATCTGTTTCTAATAGTTTACGTTCCTCTCTTCTGTATGTTCCTCCAGGATGGCACATAAGTTCAAATGTCACATCTCCAGAGAAAATTTGCTTGCCGTCATCATACCATTCTTCATAAATCCCGAAACGGTCAGTCATAGCTATCTGGTGATTTTGAAACTTAATCATCTGCTTCCACAGGTTACGCAAAAGTATGTTTGCTTCCGAAGCGGCAGGGACATAATTTCTCATGGTTCTCATTTTATTTATACCGTATCGCTTCGCCAATTTCGGCATTAGCGTTAGTAACATCAGGCCTGTGTGTATGTGGTGATGGCTGTCGATGTGCGAAATACGTATGCCGGAGTCCATGACCTTTTCTATTTGAGCGCAAAGTTCCTTTTCCAATTCATTTCGGACACTTAAGGCGATTATTTTGTTTCGCCAAGGGTTCAAATTAAAGTAAATCTTACCACTAATTTCCAAATAATAGCCTTTGTCGAGCAACTCTTGATTATAGTATAAGGGATGTCCCTCTGTTAGATTAAGATGTATTCCGAATGAGATGGTCTCCTGATATTTGCTGAAAAGTTGTGCAGCTCCATCCAAATCGTCCATATTAGCCATTATGGTCGTACTGGTAATTTTACCGGCCTCAATGAAATGACTGATAGCAGCATTGATATCTTTGCTTTTACCACAGTCGTCAGCGTTTATAATAAGTTTCATGATAACCTTATGAGTTTAGTTAGTTATTGATAGCACTCTATTTTTGTCATTGCTTGATTCCAAACTTCAACACCGAATAATTGTTTCACTACGTTTCCTTGATTGGCATAGAGTAGTAATTTTTCATCAGGCAAGTCTGCTATAGTTTTTATTCCGTCATGAAACTCTTTTTTTGTAGGCTTAACCGTAAAATATTTCACACCTTCAATTTGTGGATAATGAATGGTAGATATGATGATACGATTGTGAAACAAGGCTTCTATTATCTTGGAGGGAAAGTTACATTGGTTTTCCGGGAAATTAATATCTCGTGTGCTTAGTTGAAAGGTGATACGATGTAAAAGTTCCATGTAGGCATTGAAAGGCAATTGACCATGCCAATGAATGTTACTGTAGCTGTTGGCATATTGCTGTAACATTAACTCATTTCCTTTAATACCGGTGATATGTAATTCAAACTCAGGTAGTTTGGAAAAAGTATCAAGTACCGTAGAAAGCATTGATATTTCTTCAGAAAGGACACCAGAAAGTAAAAATGTTTTCTTTGTAGATTTAATTTCCGACCGCATCTCGCTGCTATATGGAACAACGCCTGGGAGGATTAACGAATTTTCCTTTTTGAATAATTCAGAATTAGCCAAACAAATACGGCCATGTGCCCAGTTTATAAGTTTCAAGTAAATTTGATTCAATCCGAAGCCTCGATTTACGGGTGTAAAGTCCAATACTATCACATTTAATTGTACGGATTGTTTAAATAACTTCAGCATCAAAAACAATAAGGCATTAAGTGTATTTAGGTTGTAGAACCATACCGATGCATCCTTAGGTATTTGCTGGAACATAGTAAACTGTTCTTTGAATGTTGCCAGCTTTTGCCTGAGGCCTTTCACCTTGCGCCACTTGTCATAAATCAGTTCAAAACGTTTATCGCCAAATGCTTCTTTTGACATCTCACCGTTTACATAAAGCGGCATACTACTATAAACCTTGTCAAAAGCACAATTACTAATCAAATTGTAGGAGAAATTGCAGGCGGCGAAAGATAAACCGTACCGAGCGATCAAATGTTCCGGTAGTATGCAAGTCCAAAATATCCGATATCTCTTCATAAAATCTTAATTCCTGTCAGTTGATTAATGCTATCTTTAAGAAATTTCAGTAAGATAAGCACAATGATAAGTATGCCATATTTAAAAAATGGATTTAATGTAAATAAATAGTTGATACACATAATCGTGACTTGGGAAAATGCGAGAATCACATATGTTTCCCTTCCCACACGTTGTAATATCGTGGAAACAAATTTTGTCTTATTTTCTATCCAAACCGACAAGCGAAATATCATTAGTGTTCCAGTTAAAGCTCCTAAAGTCAATGGAATTATTGGTGTTATTTGATCCCATGCTAAATCGAGTTGCCAAAATTGGCTAATTACAGCAGTGACGATAGCGAGTAATAAAATATCCCAATAATGCATAGATGTTTCAATTCGTTTTTTATAATTTGCTAATTCTTCACCTAACATTACCAGGAAAGAAGCATAAGGGAAAACAGATAAACTCCATGGCAAGGATATTTCATAATGCCGCAAACCATATCCAATTAAGAAGAAACATAACATAAAAAAGCATCGGACAGATTTCTTCTTTACCAAAAAAGTTATCCGAACCAGAACAGATGCAATGAATAAAACAGGGATAAACCATAATGCATATCCTTCCCAACCACTTTTTAGTAGTCGCATAACATCCAATGTTCCAATAGAATATAGCAATAACATTACAATAAATGAATAGAACATAAAAGGTAAGAAAATCGTTTGTGACTTCTTCTTTATATATTCTATGAATCTATATTTATTATAATTACTTGCCAGTCCTGAAGCGATAAAAAACAAGGGCATGTGGAAAGCATAAATAAAATGCGATACAATATTGGGAAGTGAAGTATGTCCCAATATCATCAATATAATAGCGATACCTTTGGCTATGTCAAGCCAGTAGTTCCGATTTTGATTCATTGTTTTCTAAAAGCATTTTTTACTTGCATATATGCGTGTAATACTATTGTAAACGACATCAATGGATACAGCAGTTGTGTGCCATCGTATGGTCTTTGCAAGAAACCGACTATTAGTATCCAAAATACCCATCCATATTTCTTATCGTATCGCCTTAATCTAAATAATAGAAAGAATGGGCTCCACACAATTATCTGCCCGATAAGACCATCACATGCTAAGGTCAAATTAGGGTTGGCACCAACAAATACTCTGCGTTCTTTGGATATTTCTATCAAGTGTCTTGTTCCTTGTCCTACGATTGGAGATGTCTTAAAGATGTCCCAGCATACTTTCGTTATCTTAGATCGATTATCCCCTGCTAACGTACCTGTTTCCTCATTATATTTCATCCGTCCGAAAATAGCAGTCTCCATTCTTTCATTGAAAGAAGAAATTAATATTAAAACAAATAAAAATATTGCAATATATGACAATAATTTACTACACTTTTTTTTGTAAAAAAAGAATACATACATTGCGATTTGAATGAAATATGCTAACGACAAAGTTGAAATAAGTCCGAATATCAACAGTATCTCTATTTTCTTATTATTAACAAAAAGCTTATTTATTATCAAAGCATACATTCCCCAAAATGCCAACGCACCCGGTTCATCATAAAAACCGGCATTGCGGACAAGTCCTCCAAGATAAGTATTAGTTGTAAAAAGACCAAAGAAGTACCCTGGTCTCATATCCAACTCACGGAATTCAAAAATAGGCTGAAGAATACCGAAGAGCACTAAAATGAATCCTATACTACCTGCAATAGCCTGAAAAACGAGCCATAAATTGTATGTCTTCACAAAACCTAAACGCTCACCAGACAATTGCATTTCGAGAAACATATAAGTTATGCAAAGCAACAATATCCGAGTGAAATAGGATGTATCAAGTCCGTGAATGAGAGAATAGATTCCCCAAACTGTAATTTGCAATAACAATAAATATACTATAGGAGATGGTAATCTATATTTATTTTTCGATACGATAAAAAATGCAGAAAACACAAATAAAAGAGAATAATTTATCGTGTAATGTGGTAGCCAGTTCATCAAAAAGAATACGCATGGCCAACCCGCTATAAAAGCGAAGAAATATAGGAAATACCTAAAGCTCAGATATGGAGATAGCTTGTCTAGCATGATTATACTATTTGTATATGGCGATATATCTTTACCAATTCTATGGCATTCTTCTTACGATCATGACGAGCAAAAGCTGATTTTCTTTCTTTTGTGGACAAAGTTTCAAAGTCTTTTCTTCCAAAAAGTCTGATTACAATTTGTGCTAGCATTTCATACTCCTCATATCGATAAAAATATCCAGTTTCCCCATCTGTTAACAATGTTGATGTGCCTCCGCAGTAGCTCGATACCAAGGGTGTTCCTAGTATTTGCGCCTCACACAACGAGTTAGGTGAGTTTTCAATGGAACTCGGCATCACATAAACATTGGCATCAAGGAACTGCTGTTTCATCTGTTCTTCTGGTAATGAACCGAGGAAACGCACATTATTCTGCAAGTGAAGTTTTTTTACCAATCGGCGCAGATATAAATGATAACCTTGGAAACGAAGAATATCTTTCATTTCACCGCTCATTACCCTCCTGCCACAGAAATTAACTATAGTGTCGGGATATTGTCGCAAGATGATGGGTAAAGCTTTCAATACTTGATGCGCACCTTTCAATGGAGAGCCACTATTACTCACGAAAATTGTGTGCTTTTTACATCGCTCAAAGTTCCATACAGGGGCTTTGTAAAAAGAATCACGCAATGTTTCATTCATAAAATGATAACGCAACTTTGGGTTTATGGTCATTACATGATCATGATCCCACCTAGTGCGTCCTACAACATCAGTAGTATGCGTGAGTACATAATGCTCGCATTCGGCGCGGTGTCTGAAATTTCGTTTCGCATTCAGCAGTAATGTTCCCCGGTAAAAATCAAGTGGTGTTATATTCGTCCATTTATCCCACAATGAAAGTCCGCCGTCGGCATAACGCATATATGGTCCTGCCAACCCTTGGATGTTTGCCAGAATTTTTACGCCGCCTCTATTTGCCAAACACACAGCTTTGGCAAGCGAATATTCAGTCCCATGTATGTGGATGAGGGTAGGCATGAAACGCTCCAGGGCCTTTCGACATCCTGATATCTGTCGATTGTCCGTATTGGATATACTTTTGGTGGGTATTAAGAAATACGTTATTCCATCCACCTCATATTCTTCGAATGACTGGCCGAATGACTGCACGATTACCCCTAACTGCACTTCGGGCATTTCATCCAATAAGGCCTTTGCTGATGAATACAACCACCCGCAATGTGCCGTTGCTTCCTCCCCCAAGTAGGAACATAATGGAGGAAATTTGACCAATGATACCCATAAAATTTTCATAGACTTTCTATTAGTGTTGCCCATTGTTCCACAATTATGTTTATCTTAAACCGTCGGCAGCTGACTAACCCGTTACGGGCTATGCGTTCACGTTCCTCAGAGTTACACATTAACTCTTCCATACAGTTGGCATATGCCTCTAAGTCGTCATCGGGAATGATGCAACCGTCATAACGATCGGTAATGATGTCATGCAATGCTGGGTAACTGTCAAATGCAATCGGCACGACACCTGTCTGCATTGATTCAGTCAACGTAAGGCCCCACCCCTCCACTGCACTGGTCATCATGAACAATGCGGCATCGCGGTAGTAGGGATAGGGGGCTTGCCACCCTGTAAACACGATATTCTTAAGTCCCAGATCACAAGCTAGAGTTTTCAAGTAAGCCTCGTGAACTCCTGCTCCAACGATGATCAGTTGCCAGTCGGTCAATCCTCGATGTGCCAAAATTTTCCAAATCTTCAGCGCACGGTCCAAGCGTTTTTCGGGATTGTACAGGCGCGACACGATAAGCACCTGCTTCTTTTTCCCATCCAATATCTGTTCACTCTCGATCTTTTCCCATGACAGCGGATTGTTAATCACCTTGCAGCACGACAAATCCATGTCGGTCAATTTCTGTATTCCGGGTATTTCATGCTTTGAGAGCAGCACCAAGGCATCGGTCACACGATAGTTGGCAAGAAAATTATCCAAGACCGACCGCCGACAACGCATGAGCCAAAGAGGATACATTATTAACCGCACCTTGGCTAACGCCTTTGTGCGAAGAGAGGTTTCACTCTGCTGTGCCAGCCATTTCCAATAGTGACGAGAGAAAGTTCTCTCCATCAGAAGAATCGAACTGTTATACACGGTGACATACTTCATATCTGATATGTGCCACTTGGCTACAAGTTCCGATAGTCTTGAAAAAAACACCCCATCCTGCCCTATGAGCAGATCGCACCGGTTATCTACTAGGAATTGCCTCATCTCCGACAACGAGATGATTTTTTCGTTCCTCTCATCAGCGTTGTATAGGTGAAATGTCTGATACACATCCTCGGTATACAGATAGTGCACTTCATACCCATACTTGGGCAAGTGTCGCATCAAACTGTAAATAACGCGGTGCACGCCACCCCGTTGCACGTTCAGCCATTCTGTCCAAATGATATATATTTTTTTTATCACAATATTGGGGTTTACGTATTTAATTATTATTTTTTATGGATTGTCGGAACAAATGCCATGTAATTGTCATTTATATGGAAAGTTATATGGAAAGTTATATGGGGGGTGGCTAAAATAATCCATAGACGGTATTTCCATAGTAGTGAAATAATCAAATATTATTTTTTGGTTTGCTAACATGAAAATTAGATTAATTTAAAGAAATTATGAATGAAGTGATAAATGGATAATCCAATATGTGTGTTTCAAAATATTTATTATCTTTATTCGATTTAGATTAAAGTTTTATTTTTGGATAGCAATTTCCACCATTGTTCTGCAATAGTTTCCTGTGAAAAACGTTGCGACGAGTGTATGGCCTGCTCTGCCATGCGTTGTCTCAACGCATCATCGCATATCAATTCTTTCATGCTGCGCACGTATTCGTCCACGTCGCCCTCTGCGATGACCATGCCATTCTCGCCGTCGGTAATAATCTCACGTAGCGAGGCATAGGTGTCAAAGGCGATAGGCACCACGCCCATCTGTTGCGCTTCGGTTAACGTCAATCCCCATGATTCACTCCTCGAAGTCATCATGAAAATCGACGCTTCCTTATAGCAGGGGACGGGATCCCGCCTCCCTTCGAGGCTGACATCGGGAATATGCTCATTGCGGATGATGCGCTCATAGAGCTTGCGGTCATTACCGTGCCCCACGATGCGAAGCATCCAACCATCAGCCGCAGGATCCTGCTTCACCCGTGCCCAGATACGAAGAGCCAGTGACAGGCGTTTCGAACGTTCATCCAGGCGAGATACAATGAGTACAACTTTTCGCTTGGCGAGGCCGTCATAACATGGCGTAAATTTAAAGGACAATCCATTAGGAATAACCACATACTTTGAGGTATCCTGTGTCCCGGCAAACGCACCATAAGGCTTGATGAAGTTCCTACTGAGCAACACTACGAAGTCGGCGTACTCATAAGCTGTACGATAGGCGTCAGAGAGTCGGCGTTTTTTTTGCTGGGCTAGCAGGGGATATGCCACAATGTTTTTCACCCACCTGGCGAAGCCCCACGCCGATTTTGGGCGTTGCCTGATAATCTCACCAAAGCGGCCGAACATGAGTTCCCAGCGCGGTTCGAAATGATGAGCAAAAATAACTTTACATCCTGTACCCTCCACAGCTGCCCGAAACCTTGGTACGTGAATAAACGCTCCCTGAATGATTACCCAATCCATATCGTTGTCTACAATGATGTGTCTAAGGGTCTGGACATCCTTCTCCAACTCCCGTTGCGGAGTCCAGAGATACTCCTTGGCGAAGCATTCTTCCTTGGGTGTCTCGGCCGGCTTTTCATAAATGGAGAAACATCTGGCACCATACAGCTGCGTCAATGCTGTAGCTACTGTGACGGTGGCACGTTCCGTCCCGCCCTTGGTGGGATGCACTTTCTCGTAAGTTTTGGTATAGGATATTCATAAACTGTATTCCGCTTTCCTGAGTCTAAAAGGGCAGAAATTCATTAAAAGATTCAAATCGATAGAGCCTCTTTTCCATTCCGACAATTTAAGGGTAATAGCCTCTACGGATATTTCATGGTCTTCAATCATAACAGGGTTTTCTCTGTCGCGATGAATAGAAAGGAAAAAATCGTGGAATTTGAAATGCCCTCCAATGAGTGGTCTCCCAAATTCAAGCTCCGTCCCCTTTTTTTCCTTTTAAGGGACTTATCGTACATAACAGTAGATTCATGATTTGATAATCTTTCATATTATCTTGAATGAATCATAAAGTTGACTCGTTTGTAAAAATCTCTCATGCCGCTGGATGTAAGAAACAATAATAGTCCAAGCTGTAATATATTTACGATTGCGAACATCAGTGCTTTAAAAAACCATGCGGCGTAGGTAGTTGGAACATTCGAGAAAATTGGTTTTAAAACAAACAATGTAACCAATGCCGTTAAGCCAAAGGCAACAAAGTGGATGACATTCAGTTTCACATAAATGGACAAAGGCATATTCAATCCTTTCTTAAAGAGAAAATATGGTTTCCACAAAAATATGACGACTATCAAACTGATTAATGCACCGGACAGAATGCCATTGATTCCGAAATAATATCCCAACAAAATTGATAACCCAATATTTAAGATTGCTTCGGTAATGGGAGCCCAAATATCTTGGAACATTCCTTTGGCATATATATACGAATCAATGGTTGTTCTTGATAGTATGATGTAAAGAGTTAGAACAATTATCAACAAAGTTGATTTGGAGAGCATTAAGTCTTTTCCAATCCAAATTCCAATAAACGAATTAACAAATTCATAGAACGTAAAAAGCAGAGTGCTAATCAAAAGAAATTTCACAGAAAAAATCTCCTTGAATACCTTTAAACTTTTTTCATTGTCTCTTTCTGTCTGCAAATTTCCAATTCCTGCTGTTATTCCAGTAAATACGGAGTTGAACAACATCCTCAAACAATTGACTATTAACATATAATTACTATAAATCGCCACCATTCTCAAATCAACAAAAGCGAATATCAGCAAGGGACTTGCTTGGGTCAGTGCAAAACCACCTACAGCATGAAAGAAAAGCTGTTTTATTTTTGTGGCGATGACAGAATATTTCTTTGCAAGCCTTCTGCCGTCACTTATAGCAGTTTCAAGAAATGGAAATGTTTTTTGAATATGATAATTTAGATTATACGATGCTATAGTTGCGAATACTATTTGCAGAAGCAACCACCAAATATAAGGATATGACAGGTAAATCATACAGAGTATCTGGACTGCCGATTTAATCAATATGACAAAGTGGTAATTATATATGATCTTGTATTCCAGTTGAGTTGCGGATAAAAGTATTTGTTTGTAATTTACAAAATAGGTTAAGAGTGATGAATATAAGAATGCACCAAACGAGGTGTAAGCATACCATAGCGGCAAATGTATATCTTTGAATATAAGCGGGAAAAAGGCCATCAACGCAATGGCGCCTAAACCAATGATTATCGCAATACGTCGGTAGAGCCATCCCTGTACCGAAATAATTTCATTAATACTGTTTTCATCATTATCAGCAATAGGCTTATAAAGGGAGAAAGCTATCGCCGATCCGATTCCCAACTCTGCAAGGTTAAGAAAGCCGAGCAGGTTCTGCGCAGTTTGATTCAATCCAAGAACTTCTATCCCGACATAATCTATAAAGACTTTTCGAGAATAAAAGCCTAAAATCATATTTGCAACGTAATATAATATTGCAATTTTACCATTTTGTATGATTTTATTGGTACGTGACTTTGCATTCATAATAAAAAATATCAATTATTCAACAATCATTTTATCACTCCATTTGCATAATTCTTGCTGCTCAGATGGCGAGTATGCCTATGTATCTTTTACTTTCTTCATGCCGTGGAAGTGCCATGCATATTCGTAAATTTATGATATGCAATCATATAAAATTAGAGTAGATAATTCCGAATCAGTTTTTGGGTTAGAACGATGGATGCTAGTCGAAAACAGACCGGTAAAAATGGTAATCACCATTTTTCCGTACAGGAAGTCTGTGTTCCTGATGATTCTGTTAGCCGTTGCTGACATTATTGGGAGAGATAATTGAAGGGATTTTTGACAGAGAATACTTTGTGCCAGAGACGGGCGACCGGGTACAGGAGGGGGCAGGGGAGGGAATTGAGGAGGAATGCTTGTCGATTCTGTTTTGTGTTTCGCATGATGGCTTTGAATCCATTCGTGCTGGAGCCCCCCGTGCGCATAAAAACCATGGAGCGTTGCAGATGGCGTGTCCGGATTCCGAACCGTTCCGTGAAACGGAGCATGAGTTCGAAGTCTGCCGCGCTGCCGATGGCGGGAACGAAGGGGCCGAATTGTTCAAAACACTGCCGTTTGCAGTAGAAAGTGGGGTGAGCCGGGCTCCAGCCTTTCTGGAACGAGCCGGGAGTGTATTCTTTTCCTCTCCACGAGCGGACTACTTTTCTTTCTTTGTTAATGTAGTCCAGATCCCCGTGGATAGCATCGGTTCCCGGATTGGCGCAGAATGCCTGTGAAATATCTCTTAAAATGTGGTTGTCCTGGTAGTAGTCATCGGCATTGAGGAATCCGATTACCTCTCCCGTGGCCATACGGATACCTTTGTTCATGGCATCGTAGATACCTTGATCCGGTTCTGATATCCATCGCATGCGTCCAGAAAATGCCTTTTCGCTACTGCGTATTATCTCGACAGTTTTGTCGTTACTATTCCCGTCGACAATAATGTACTCGTAGTCCTTGTTGCTCTGATTGAGGACGCTTTGTATGGTGTCGCCCAGAGTAGCCTCACTGTTATAGCAGACTGTGATAACGGTAATTTTCATCTGTTATCTATTTTCTAGTTTCAGTGTTGCAAGTGAGTAGGTTCGTTTCCACGAATTCCTCGTGTTTCGGTGTCTTTGGGAAGAATGCAACGTTGGGCGGAGACAAGCGCGTTCTGGCACTGTTCGATGCCTTCGCGTTTGAACACTTTGTAGAAGGTTCGAAAGAGGATGCAGACATCTGAGAACAGGGAGGCGTGAAGGATGTAATCCAAGTCGAAACAGACGCGTTGGCGAAATGTGAGGTTATTGCGTCCCTGAATTTGGGCGAGGCCGGTGATACCGGGGCGCATCATCATTCTTCTCTCTTGTGTGGAGGGTGCAAAATTGGACATTTGCTTCGGGATCCACGGTCTGGGGCCGACGAAGCTCATGTCGCCTTTGAGGACGTTGATGAGTTCGGGGAATTCGTCGAGCGAAGTTGATCGAAGAAATGCTCCCAGCTTGGTGGTGCGTTGTTCGTCGGGGAGAAGATTTCCATCGGAGTCACGTTCATCGGTCATCGTTTTGAACTTGATGATCTGGAAGGGTTTTCTGTGTTGTCCGATACGCGTTTGGCGGAAGAAGGGAGAGGCTCCTGTTTTAATTCTCAGGATGATGTAGATGGGGAGGATGAGGAAGGGGATGATGAAAATGAGGCTTGTACCCGCGACGATGAAGTCGAGGGGCCGTTTAATATATCTGGCGTAAAAGGTGATATGTTTCCGTTTGTGTTGATGAGGCAGGTGTTGGGGAGTAGTGCTTCCTGAAGGAATGGAGAGGTCGGAAGCGTGTCTGGTGGGCATGGCTTTTGTTATGAGGAAGTTTATACGGAAAGGTTCCTGTCATTGGAGTGGAATCATGCTCTGCTCCGTACGTGTTCGGGGCGGTGGGCATCGGTTCCGATCCAGTTGCAGAGACCTTTTTTCCGCAGTGTTTGGGCCAATTTCTGGATATGCCGTCCTCGCATTCCGATGAGGGATGAGAGGTTGATCTGGAACTCGACTTCGTTTTGGTGGAGAAGTTCCAGGGCTTCCAGGTCGAGTATGGAGCCGTATCGTTCCGGGTGTGCCAGGACGGGGATGTAGCCCTGAGCCTGAACGAGGAAGATCATTTCTTCCCAGTTGCCGGGGAGTGAGATACGAGAAAATTCAATCAGCAGACGCTTGCCATCGTAGGTGAGTAGTTTTTCCGAGTTGTCCCTGAGCCGGGGCAGGAAGCTTTCGTCGAGCATGTATTCGGCTGCCAGCCGGAGGTCGAAGCCGTTGAGGTCGAGTGTTGCCAAGGCCTCGTTGTACCTCTTGCAGAGATTGCTGGCAGTGTTGTCGGGCAGCTCAGCCATGACGTGCGGAGTACACCAGGCTCCCCGGAGACCGATTCGGCGCATGGCGTTGATGATGGCCTGGCTGTCTTCCGGGCTTTGTGCTCCATCGTCTATTCCCCAAAGGATGTGACTGTGCCTGTCCATGCCGTCGGGAAACAGCACGGACAGGTCAGCCGGATTCCTATGAAAGAAGGGTAATCGCATCGATGGACGGAGGATGGGAGGGAGCAGTAATGAAAAGGACTTATTTGTCTTTTGTGGAATAGCCGTATCCGTAGCCGTAGTAGTGGTAGCGAGCGCGTTTGAAATCGACGTCGTTTAAGACGAAGGCTGCGCCGGGGAGTTTCCCTTCATCGGCCAGTTTCTGGATGGAGGGGACGAAGCGTTTGTCGATTTTATTGCTTCGGATCACATACAGGGTGACGTCGGCAAATCGGGCGATGATAGAGGAATCTGCCAGAATACCGAAGGGGGCTCCGTCGATCACGATGCGGTCATAGATGGATTGCCAGTGATGGATCAGATTAGCCAAGTGGGCTTGGTCGAGCAGAGGGACGGGATTGGGGGGCAGGGGACCGATAGGAAGAACGTCCACGCGGGCGGCTTCCTCTTCCAGAGTGACAAATGGAGATTTGCCGTCTTCAAGCTCTAACGAGGTGTTGAGCAAGAGATTGGATAACCCCGGCTTCCTTCGCAGATTGAGCCTTTTAGTGAGTGTTCCCTTGCGGAGGTCTCCGTCGATGAGAAGTACTCTTTTACTTGTTTTGCCAAAGGAAACCGCCAGATTGGACGAGGTGAATGTTTTGCCCTCCCCGCTCATTGTCGATGTGATCAGGATGAGCATGGAGGAGTTTTTCTTGTTGGGTACCATGAGCTCCAGATTGTTTCGTAGAATATGGAAGCTCTCGACTATGAAGGAGCGGTCATTGCGCAGAATGAGGGTGTTCTCTTTTTTCTCTCGCTTGGTGAGAGGGGGGAATTCGGAGACGACTGGGATGGTAGTGAGCCCCAGGAGGTCCTGTTTCGTCGTCACCTTGGTGTCTAAAGCGGCGGCTCCTAAAAGGGCGAAGATGCATAGTGCGGCACCACCGCATGCTCCGGCCGCAACAAAGAGTTTGGTTTTCGGTGCGACGGGGATGTCTTTACCGAAAGCTGCTTCGAGGATGCGGGCGTTGGGTTCCGTGGTAGCGAGGGAAAGCGCGTTTTCTTCACGCTTGCCCAGAAGCATGATGTAGAGCTCTTCTTTCACCTTTTGTTCCCGGAGCATGGGAACGAGTGCTTTTTCGTGGGAGGCGGTTGCAACGAGTTTCTTACTGAGTTCGTTTTTCTTGTTGTTTACTTCTTCAAGTTGCAGGGTAAGGGCTCTATGATGGTTATTGATGGAACGGTTCAGTGCGTTGATCATGGAATCCATATCTTTGACCAGGGATGAGACAAGAGGGTTTTTAGAGCCTGCGCTGGCAACGAGTCTCTGATATTTCAGGAAGGCTTCATTGTATTGCTCGATCTGGTGTGTGATGGCGGGGTCATTGATGCCATGACTGGCGGAGAACATTTGCCTCTTGGAATTTTTGGCGGATGCCAGGATGTTTTGAAGGGATTCGACTTGTTTGATTTGCGTATCGATATCGAAAGCATTTTTATCCAGATCCTGGACTTTAAGATAATTGGTTCCGAGTTCTGTCGTCATATCGAGAACCAGTTCATTATTCTTTTTGAAATCGAGAATGCGCTTATCGACTGTGCCAAGCTCTCCCCCGAGTTTTTTGAGGCGTTCGAGGATAAATGCTTCCGCTTTGCGGGAAGCAAGGAGCTTTTCTTCAATTGACTGATCGTTATATTCCTTGATCAATGAATTAAGAATGTCGGCTGACTTCTTTGCATTTGAAGTGGTGATTTGAAGTTCAATGAGGCTCGTCTCTTTGGCATCGGGACGGGTGATGTTGAGCTTTCCGAGAATTTGATCTGTAGTTTCCCGGTGGGATGAACGACGGACGATGATGGGGGTTTGATAGTAATCGGCGTTGAAATAGGATGTCGGGCGTACGACGAGTTGTCCAAAGGGCAGGCTTCCAACAGTGTTGAATGTCCCTTCGAAAGAGACTGGGACATCATTGGTGTCGTTGTAGGTCAAGGTGTAAGTGGTTTCGTCCCTGGGCGTAATCGTGAGTGTGAGTTGGCGTTGTTCGTCAATTTGAGGGAAGTCGACTGCTATCGGGGACTTATCGTAGAGGTCGATTTGCCTGATATCGTGGGTGCGCCAGTAGCTGACATTGAGTTTGAGGGACTCGACGACATTATTCATGAGTTCCGTCGATTTCACGACGTAGCTTTCGTTGGCAATGTTGACGTTACCCGACCCAATCCCCAATTCCGTTAGAACCATGTCTGATGCCGAAGCATTTTTTTGATTGTCGTCCCGCAACATGATGCGGGCTGTTTTCTGGAAGGAGTACCCCTGTTTGGCTGCCACATAGAAAGCGGCAGATGCTCCAACGAGAGAGGAGAGGAGGATCCAGAACCAATATCGGCGTATGATGCCGATGATTGTCTCAATCGAAAAAGCGTCGGATTCATCTTGTTGGGGAAGAATGTCGGAGGGCATGGAGAACGAGCGAGTAGAAATGAATAACGGCGATACTTGGGCGGTCCTGGAGGCGCGGTTAGACGCTAAGCGCAATGACGGCAATCACGATGCCAAGACCTGAGAGCCCCCATCCGTACCACTGGGCAGCGTCACTTCGCGTGTTGACCTTTCGTTCCGAGGGAGAGACGTAGATGGTGTCGTTCTGCTGGATATAATAGTAGGGAGAGTTGAAAAGGTCCTTGCTGCGAAGGTCGATGTTGGCGATCTGGCGCTGACCGTTCGTTTCTCGGATGAGCGTGACGTCGCGGTTGCCGTCGATATTTAAGTCTCCGGCACGGGAAATGGCTTCGAGGATCGTGACCCGCTGGCCTTCGATGGAATAGGTGCCGGGTTTGTTGACTTCGCCGATGACAGAGAACTTGAAATTCATGATCTGCACGTTGACGGAAGCGTCCTTAATGTAATCATTGGAGCGAAGTTTTCCTGCGATATCTTTGGCGAGTGTCGTGCAGGACTTTCCGGCGGCTTTCATGGTGCCAATCACGGGGAGGACGATATTGCCGTTGGCGTCGACGAGATAACCTTTCGGTTTGTTGGTATTGTTGGAACTCGTTGTCGCGTTGCCCATTTCCGCCATGATGAAGGGAGTCGTCAGTTCCGGCTGCTTGCTGCTGACGGAGATGTAGAGCTGGTCGTCCTTTTGGATGAGTGTTTCGTAGTTCTTCCTGATCGTTTCCCGGGTATTGTCCTGGGCATCCTGTAAATAGAGAACTTCTTTGGGATTGACACAGGAGTTCAGGAGAGCAGTGCAGGCGATTAAAGCAAAAAGGTAGGCTGTGTGTTTCATGTGGATAGGTTGAGTGTAAGAATGATTATTGATAAAATTGGTGATGAATGATGAAGTTTGGAGTTGTCAAAAATCTGTAATGTTACATCAATGTTAAATTTTCCCCATATAATGTCCTGATGAGAGTGGGATAGGTATGGTTGATTATTGTTTTGCCTCGAAAAGAAAATCGCTGGAAAGTCCAAATCCAGGTAATTGAATACGGGATTTTTGAAAATTTATAATTATTTGAAAATAAATGAATTATAGTATTTTTTAATACCATGGGTTCTTGAAGAGACCTTGGATGTATGCATCCGTTGCGCGTATTAAAGCGGATTTACAATCCGCTTGGAAATACCCATAATTGGAAATTGACAGGAGAAAACATATGAGGTAGAACCCGCTCGGATGACGGATTTACAATCCGCTGTCAAGAGTCTCTCAAAAAATTATTTTTCAAGAATTAGCTGTTAAAACACAATACCTCAGGACATTTATGCATACGGCACACACCATCAGCTTTCCTCTACATACAAGGGGTGTTTTAGCCATTTATCAGTCAAAAAAATCTTCCAAACAGATAGTAAAAAACCACTAAATTTATCATCCAGAAAAATAAATAAGTTTCTGATTATTAGTCTATTATGTAATAGAGCAATCCATCGTCACAACAAATTGTTTTTCCAAAATATTGACAACGGATTGTAAATCCGGGAAACAAACAGTTTTTTCTAATCTTACATACACATCTCTAATAACTTACCGTTTTTTATGCGCGGTTTGTAAATCCGCTTAAATCTGCGTTCGAGAAGAGATAAGTAAAATTTGACGGCGTATTTTGCCTGTCAGAAAAGGATTACAACCTATTTTAATTAATTATAATCAACTAATAATAAATGAAATACTAATGAGGCTTGGACAATGGTTTCTTTTCCAGTCATGTTTTTGACTTATGCGATTCACATAACGGAAGTTCGTTCCCCAGGATGCCTTCTTTTGAGGCATTGGATGTTTTTTCTCGGCCGGCGCGTGCAGCAGCAATTTATCTCCGCATGTTCTGGGCGATGATCTCTTTTCTTTAGCAACAGCAACCGTCTCCGATTCTATTTTCACACCAACAAACAACTTACTATGAAACAAAAACTTATTACCTTCATACTTATCGTATGCTCCTTCTCGTCGGTTACACTTCTTCCTTCTTGTGTTAGTCCTAAGGAAGTCCTTTATATCCAGGATGTTAGTGCTGATAGTAAGGAAAAGCTCAAAAATAACTACCAGACGACAATCCAGAAGGACGACCAGCTCTACATTTCCGTTAGCAGCAAGCAACCGGAACTGACTGCTCCCTTTGCCGTGTCCGAGATGGGAACGACCGGCAATAACAATACAAATAAACCTAAGGGGTATTTGGTCGACGTCAATGGAGACATTGTCCTGCCTGTCATCGGTAAAATGAAGGCCTCCGGCAAAACCTGTTCTCAATTGGCTTCCGACATTGCTTCTTCTCTTAAGCGCAATGATTACATCAGTGACGCTTCCGTCAACGTGCAGATCATGAATTTCAAGTTCTCCGTCATCGGCGAAGTCAATAGTCCCGGTACCTATTCCATCGAAGGCCAGCGGGTGACGATCCTCGAAGCCATTTCCCGCGCCGGAGACTTAAATATCGACGGCAACCGCGATATCACCCTCATCCGCGAAACGAACGGTCAGCGCCAGATAGCCAACATCGACCTTCGCAGCAAGGACCTTTTCAACTCTCCCTATTATTATATTCAGCAGAACGATATCATTTATGTTTCTCCTTCGGAACGCAAGGTCAATACCCGCAGCGATGCTGTCCAGTGGTATGGTTGGGGGCTTTCAGGGTTGGGGGTCACTCTGGCCGTGATTGCCATGTGCCTGTAAACATAGGAATTCCGGCCATTTCCTTTCCCCCCAGGGGAAGTGGCCGGACATTTTGATCTTCTATTTCCCATTTATCCATCATATTCCATGGTAGAACCATTACCTGCTGTTGCTTCCAGCTCCTCCGAGGAACAGGAAGAAACTTCATTCTCCCTCGACATTATCCTGACGGTTTTGCGTCGGTACTGGTATGCCGTGATTATTACCGCCTTGCTGGGCGCATGTACGGCGTACTATCTGGCCGGCAGACAAAACTACGTCTATCAAAAGACAGCCAGTGTGATGATGCGCGATTCCAAGGCGGGCAAAGACGCTTCTTCGGAACGCATCATGACCGAGCTTGGGATCGACTCCGGCTCCGCCAACCTGGCCAACGAAAGTTACGTCCTGAAATCCACCGCCTTGATGAAAAAAGTGGTGGAGGACCTGGATTTGCACATTTCCTATGGTGTCCGGAAGGATTTCCGGGAACTGGATCTGTATCGGGACACTCCGCTTCTCGTTGTTTTCCAGGCAATCGACAAAAGCCGCCCCTACTCGTTCGGTATTACTCCCCGGGAGGACGAACAATTCACCCTGACTTATTCCAGTACGGATGACACCCCGACGGAGGTGACCGGTTCCTATGGACAGCCCCTTGTTCTCCCCTTCGCCACCCTGACTGTTCACCCTACGTCAAGAATGAATGATTCCTGGAAGGACCGGGAGGTCCTGGTTCACTATACCTCCCCCCTTGCGACGACCCATTCTCTTCTTGCCGGTTTGACTGTTACCCGTCCGGACGCCAAGGATTCCAGTCTTTTGGAGATGACGCTGACGGCCGGCAATCCGGACAAGGCCACCGATGTTCTCAACCACCTTATCGAGGTGTACAATCAGCTCTCGAAAGACGAGAAGAGCCAGTCCTCCCGGAAAGTGGAGAGCTTTATCGATAAAAGCTTGAAGGAGGTCAAAGCCTCTTTGGAGGCTGTCGATCAAAAAATTACCGACTCCAAGATTAAGGGAGACATCGTCCGTGATACGGAGACGACGATGACTGCCGATTTCACGACTTCCCAGGCGTTGGAAAAGGAAATCTTCGATTTGGAAACCCAGATCAAGCTTGCTTCGAATCTTGCCTCCAGCCTCAAGGAAACAGGCATGAAAGATGCCTTGATCTCCGTTGATACGGGACTGGCGGACTCCAGCATTGCCAGTCAGGTGACGCTCTACAACGAGGCCTATCTGGAATATCAGAAGATCGCCGGCAGCGCCGGTCGTAGAAACCCTATTGCCGTCGGATTGCGCGATAAGATGAATTCTACCCGTGCGGCAGCCGGCAAAGCTCTGGCGAACTACCGGAACAATCTGGAAATCAAGCATCGGGAACTTCAGAAAAAACAGGCATCACTCTCCGACCGACTGGCGGCAACCGCTGCCAAGGAACACGAACTGATGCCCCTGATGTGGGAGCACAAGGTCAAAGAGGAAATCTACCTGATGCTTCTCAGCAAACAACTGGAGAATGCCCTGGCCCTTGCCGCAGCGGAACCCTCCGCCCGCGTGCTGGAAACCGCCCATGGCAGCGATCTTCCCATTTCTCCTAAAACCATGCAGTTTGTCGCCGCCGGTGGTCTCGGTGGCGCCGCCCTGTGCATCTTCGCTTTTGTGGGCGTGTCCATGCTCAACAACAAAGTCAGGAACAAACACGACCTGCCGGGAGTCAGCAACCTTCCCGTCCTGGCGGAATTGCCCGTTTTGAGCAAAAAGGAAAGCAAACATCCTTCCCTCTTCATCCAGGACGATCATTCCGTGATTGCGGAATGCTTCCACATCCTGCGCAACAATGTCGACTCCCTTCTGCCCAAGCCCGAGCAGGGCGGTTACATCATGATGGTCACCTCCACCATGGCTGGAGAAGGGAAGACCATGACGTCCTGCAACCTGGCTTCCGCTTTTGCCAAGGCCGGGAAAAAGGTGCTCCTCATTGACGGTGACTTGAGGAAAACCTCCCTCAGCAACAAACTTGGAGGGAAAGGGCGCAAGGGGTTGACTTCCATCCTGCGCAAACAAGTAGAGGATCCGGCCTCGGTGATCCACACGGCGGAAAACGCTCCGGACGGTTTGTTCGTCCTCTATGCCGGCCCCTATGTCCCCAATCCCGTGACATTGCTCAGTACGCCTCTGCTGGGCAAATTGCTGAAGTACCTTCAGAAGCAGTACGATGCCGTCATCATCGACTGCCCACCCTATGGGATCCTGGCCGACACCGCCATCATCGGCGCCTTGGCGGATATCTCCCTTTACGTCGTCCGCAGCGGTATGATCGACAAGCGATATTTCACTCAAGTCCAGCAACTTGCCGACAAGGGCAAACTCCACAACCTCTCTTACGTCATCAATGACGTCGACTTCAAATCCGCCAGCTACAACTACTACGGTTATGGCTACGGATACCAGTACGGCTATGGGCGCAAGGAAAGCGAAGATGCGGAGAAAGCCCACGGATCCTGATTTTTTCCCGTCACGACTCCCCTATTCATCACCATGTTGGAATTCCTGTTCAAACGGCGGCTTTCATCATCCAGCCTCTTCCCGGACGGCATGGATATGCACACGCATATCCTCTGGGGGGTCGATGACGGCGCTTCGTGCCTGCAGGACAGCCTCGGGATCATTCGCAGGTTGAAATCCATGGGACTCAAGGGTGCCTACTGCACACCGCACATCATGGCGCGGTACCCGAAAAACACTCCGGACTACCTCCGGGAACGTTTCGAACAACTCCTGGCCGACACCGGGGACGAAGGCTTCCAGCTCAAACTTGCCGCCGAATACATGCTCGACGAACAGTTTGAATGCCAGCTTGCTACCCATACTCCGCTGACCTACGACGGCACCCTGCTGCTCGTCGAACTCCCGCAATACTTCCTCCCCGCCGGCTGGATGGACATGCTCCTCATGGTGCAGGACAAGGGCTACACCCCCGTCCTCGCCCATCCCGAGCGCTACGGGCGTATCCTTCAGGAATCGGAACTTCTCCGGCTGAGGAGCCGGGGCATCCAGTTCCAGGGCAACGTCGGTTCCCTCGCCGGCCTCTACGGCAAAGCCGTCGCCGATACCGCCCGCAAACTGCGTGCGGGCAATCACTACACATGGTGGGGCACGGATTCACACTCCCCATCCATGACAGGTAAAATGTGCCTGAGTGGTTAAGTATAAAACCATTATCATTACTATTGCACGATGCCCTCTTTATCCTACAACTTATCCAATATCGTGGACATTCCCCTTCAGAGGGGGATTTACGCGTGCTGGTTCAAGCGCCATATTGATATTGCCGCCAGTCTGATCGGATTAATTGTCCTGTCGCCTTTCCTGCTGTTCATGAGCCTGCTGCTTCTGTTTTGCAATCGGGGAACTCCTTTCTTTATTCAGGAACGAGTGGGGCGCGACATGAGACCGTTTAAAATTATCAAATTTAAAACGATGAACGACAAAAAGGATGCTTCCGGCAATCTTCTTCCCGATGCCGAGAGGACCGGTCCCTTGGGGCGTTTTTTGCGTGCTACGTCGATTGATGAGTTACCGGAATTGGTGAATGTCTTTATAGGTGATATGAGTCTGATTGGCCCCCGGCCATGGATTCCTGAGCAAATGGCTAGATTTGAGCCATTGGTCCAGGAAAAGAGAATGGCTCTGAGACCCGGCATTACAGGATGGGCCCAGGTCCAGGGACGCAACAACCTGACCTTCCGGCAGCGTGTTTGTCTGGATCTGGAGTACCAGCGTAACCTGACGTTTTATCAGGACCTTAAAATTCTCTTCGGCACTTTTGCCAAAGTCCTCAAGAGGGAAGGGATCGATCAATGCCCGGGGGCTTTCGACCAGACTTCAGGTACGATTCCTCCTAAAGATCCGGAAACCAGAGGACTTAGGGGAAATCAAACTCGTCGTCGGAACGAGTGAATCGCGATGGAGAGTGTGGACATGGAAACTTACTTCAGAATACGCTACGAATTTTCCAAAGATGAGGTACATCGCCGCATCAGGGAAGCCGTATCGCGTCGTGAAGCTGGCTATATCTGTGTAGCCGATGGCAATGTGCTGACCCATGTCCAACATAACCCCGAGTACTGGCGGATCGTGTACGATTCCATGTTTGCTATTTGCGACAGTGGATGGGTTCCCCTCTATCTGCGTCTTCTGTATGGGATTCGCCGCGAACAATATTGTGGAGCTCAAATTTTTCAAGATATCGTTTCATCGGAGCAATACCGCATGGCATTCCTTGGAACGGATGATGTCACTCTCCAGGCTTTGAGGGAGAAGATCTCCTCCTGGAATCCCCAGGTACAAGATATGCTTTTCATGGCATTGCCTTACCGTGAGGTCGATGAATTCGATTATCTTGCCATTGCCGAAAAGCTGAACCAGAAGCAGATAGATATCATCTGGGTGGCTTTGGGGGCCCCGAAGCAGGAACAATTCATGAATCGTCTGCGTCCGTTTTTGAAACAGGGGGTCATGCTGGGGGTAGGTGCCGTGTTCAATTTCTACAGTGGTCGCCTCAAGCGTGCACCACAATGGTTGGTCTCCTTGAAACTCGAATTTGCTTATCGCATCCTGACAGAACCCGGAAAGCAAATCGTGCGCTGCAAAGGAATTGTCAAAACCCTCCCTCTCATTTTCCGCATCGAAAAAGACCGCAAACTCATTGCCAAACTTACCCGCGAACTGCAATCCCTGCAGAGCCGTCATATCGAACAAGATAAAGCAGAACTCATCACAGCCTTCGGACAAAGTCCGGAACAGTTGGATTCTTTGTTGGAGTCCTGCGAATCTCACCCCGAAACTCATTTTACCATCATCACCGATGATGCGCGCTTTTGGCAACTGCCAGCAAACGTGAACATCGTCCCCGTAGCCAGTAATCAATATTAAAGACAATGGCAGAATCCCGCGTCAAAAAAAGTTTGCTCAATGCAAAAGTCAACTTGATCTTCTACATGTTGACCTTAGCATTGTCGTTCTTTTCGCGGAAAATTTTCTTGAACTGCCTCGGTGCCGATTTCGTTGGATTAATCGGAACGATGCAGAATCTGCTAGGTTTCCTGAATCTTGCAGAATTGGGAGTAGGGGCAGCGATCGGATACGTTCTTTATAAACCTTTATTTGAAGAGGATCATCGACAAATTAATGAAATCATTTCCGTCTTCGGCTATCTCTATCGATGGATAGGATGGATTATACTTGCTCTTGGAAGCATTCTTGCCTGTTTCCTTCCCTTGATTTTTCCCAATACAGGCTTCGAACTGGGAGTAATCTATGCTGCCTACTTTGCTTTTTTGAGTTCTTCCCTCATTGGTTACTTTATCAATTACAAACAAACTCTACTCGGTGCTGATCAAAAAAATTATGTTGTCACTGCGTATTTCCAGAGTACGAATATCGTCAAAATACTAATCCAAATGGCAAGCGCTTGGTACACGGGAAGCTATTACCTTTGGGTTGCCATTGAGCTTGTCTTCGGTGTTATTTGTTCTTTCATTTTGAATTGGCGTATCCGAGTCACATATCCATGGCTGAAGTCAGAAGTACAACAAGGGATAGAGCTTTTCAAAAAATACCCGGAGGTGATAAAATATACAAAACAATTATTTGTACAAAAAGCAAGCTATATAGTTCAGTATCAAACAATACCTTTTCTTATTTATACTTTTGTAAATTTGAAATATGTAGCATTCTATGGTAACTACACTATAATTACAGATAAACTTTCACAGTTTTTAAACACATTCTTTGAAAGTACGGGAGCTAGCGTAGGTAATTTGATAGCAGAGGGCAATACAACAAAAATAAAAAAACTTTTTTGGGAGTTGCTCAGTATTCGATATCTAATAGGATCCACCATCACATTTATGGTTTATGTTATGATAGAACCATTTATAAATCTTTGGCTTGGAAGCGAATACCTATTACCTAAAAGCATACTTTTCCTGATTTGTATAAATATACTGATTGGTTATACCCGAGGAAGCGTCATGCAATTTCTCTTCGGTTACGGCATGTTTAGTGATGTGTGGGCTCCTGTTACAGAAATAATATTGAACTTGGGAATTGCCGTAGTAGCTGGATATTTTTGGGGCCTCAATGGTATTTTGCTTGGTAGTATCGCCAGTCAATTAAGTATCATAGGAATTTGGAAACCTTATTTTCTTTTTTCAAAAGCATTCCGAGAAAGTGTATGGGGGTATTGGAAAAAACTATCGGCTTATCTTTTTTCCATAACTGTCACTTGGCTTGTCGTAGTAGAACTAGTTAATCCAAACATTCCTATCCAGCCTGCATTGTCATTATTTCACTGGATGTTGTATGCTATATTGGAATTCGCAGCCTTTTCCTTCACATGTTTTCTGCTGATGTTCCTACTCACACAAGGTATGAAAGATTTTACTTTCCGATTTATCAAAAAACGATTTGGTGAATTTCTATTGCATAATAAATAAAATAATTTTAATTATTATGAAACGCATTATTGGTAGAATTTTAAGAAAAATACTTCCTTATAACTGGTATAAGCTGGCAGCAAACGGGTTTATTATTGTTCCTTCTTATTACAAATCTATATTTATAGATATTGAACGATATATGGATCTAGCAACACCAGAAAGCTCTGAGAAAGATATTATGTTAATGCGTAAATACGCGCATATTTTAGATAAAGGATTACATCGGAAAGATGTAGAAGTAGGACATAGTAGCGATATTTACAAATTATTAAAACAAAAAATTACAAAATTAAAAGAATCTCAATATGCACAAGATCCTACTTATAAATGGGCAATTCAAAAATTAATCAAATATGAACATCTACAAAATAATCCCGATCATTTTCAACCATTTATCGGTAAATTTTCTTCTCCTAAAATAGATTACGAAGATCTGTTAAGCTTGATAAAATCCCGGAGATCGAACCGCGTATTTCAATCCAAAACGATACCAATAGAGATTATAGTCAAATTGAAAGAATCCGTAAATTGGGCAGCAAACAGCTGCAATAAGCAACCGATAAAATTATTTACAACAAATGATCCTTCTCTCTCAAAAAAATGCTTAGCTTGTTGCAAAGGAGGAACAGGATTTGGCGATTTTATTCCTTCTTTTTGGGTTTTTACATCCAATTGCAAAGGTTACGTATGGCCTGAAGAAATGTATCTTCCTGTCTTAGATACAAGTTTGGGAGCACAAAATGTCTTTTTGATAGCTCAAACATTAGGAATTAGTGGCACTATATTATCATGGGCTCAAAAAACTCAAGAAGAAGAAAATGAAATAAGAAACTTATTAAACATACCAATTGATTATATTATTATTTTTTGCGCAGTAATGGGCTATCCGGAATTCCAGTACGAAACACCTATAAGAAAAACCATTGGATGAGAATTTTTTTGATACATCAATATGCAGGGAACAAAGGAGACAGAGCTGTCGCCTGTGCTTTATGCGAAATGATTCACTCTATGTACAAACATGCCGATATTGTTATATCTACATCTGACCCTCGATTGTGGGAACATGATACCTTGATGAAACAGAATCGGGTACAGTTCATTCCCAATGCTTGGGATTTCACAAATATTTCAAGGGGAAATAAATTCTACTGGAATCTACTGGAAAAAGTCAAAAAGTACACTTTCACCATCCTTCGGGAGTCCTATTTGAGAGGAAAAAATCGATTATTTGCTAAAGCTATTATTAATCCTACTTTTTATCATAATGTTCAAAAAGCCGATTACATCATAAGCGTTGGTGGCCATCACTTCACGACGCTACTTTCACGCGACATTGTTTCTTCCATCAACTACGATGCCATGGCTGTAGGAATTTTGAAGAAGCATTTTGTTTGTTTCTCCCAATCATTTGGTCCTTTTGACTTTCATAACAAAAGAAATAAATTGGCGACAATAAATATACTAAAAAAATGTAAATTATTCCCACGAGAGAACCAGTCGTTGAAATGCTTAAAGGATTTTTTAGGAGAAACAAGTAACATTAAAATGACATATGAAAGTGTACTGACTTTAACTTCCATATTTCATTCTTACATAAAACCTTCCTTAAGAGAAAGAGTTATAGGAATATCAGTTTACTCAACACAAAAGAGAACAAAAGAAAAATATTCTTGTTATGTAAATTCAATTTCAAAACTCTGCTCCAAAGTCATAGAAAAAGGCTATAAAATAATTTTCTTTCCTATGGAACTAAAAGGAAGTAATCCTGATGATAGACCTTTAATTTGTGAAATAATAAATAAAATAGAAAATAAAAATTCTTGTTTGCTCTATGATAAAGATATGGATACGTTAGAGCATTTGCAAGAGGTAAGTAAATGTTGTATGTTCATTGGACATAAAACACATTCTACCATATTTGCGTTAACTAGTGGCACCCCATTGATAGGTATAGCTTATCATCCTAAAACCATGGAATTCATGAAACAATATGACATGAGTGAATTTTGTATAGATGATCGTTATTTGACGGCAGATACATTGTTCGAGAAAGTCTGTTTAATGGAAAATCAAATGGATAAAATTGGGGTTTGCGAATTGGTGTGTTCGCGTAAGATTGCTGAAATTGTACGGAAAGATTTCAAATCTATATTTAGTAGGTAGAATATCTAATCAGGGACGAATATATTTAACATATCGCTTCATTGTATGAAAACCGTATTATTAGTATTCGGGACACGACCGGAAGCAATCAAGATGGCACCTCTTGTAAAACAGTTGCAACATAAGTCTGATGTTTTCCGCACGCTGGTTTGCGTAACAGGCCAGCATCGCGAAATGCTTGATCAAGTGTTAAGGCTTTTCGAAATAATGCCGGACTATGATTTGAATATTATGAAAAAAGGGCAGGATTTGTGTGATGTTACCTGCCGGGTATTGCTTGGCATGCGAGAGGTTTTCATGGAATGTCATCCTGATATTGTCTTGGTACATGGAGATACGACCACTTCCACTGCCGCTGCTCTGAGTGCGTTTTATCAGCAAATACCGGTCGGGCATGTGGAGGCTGGCTTGCGTACACGTAATATCTATAATCCATGGCCTGAAGAAATGAATCGACAGCTTACAGGGCGCATTGCAACGTTTCATTTTGCACCTACACAGCAAAGTCGCACGAATCTATTGAATGAGGGTATTTCAGAAAGGCTTATTTACGTCACGGGTAATACAGTCATTGATGCTTTACGCTGGGTCGTGAAAAAGATTGATTCAGATCCTAATCTTGCTGAAAATCTTACTCAGGAGTTACTTCTCGCCGGTTATGATATGAGTCGCTTACTATCAGGGCGCCGAATAGTGCTCATTACAGGTCACCGCAGGGAAAATTTTGGGGATGGTTTTATTTCCATATGTAAGGCTATTCAGAAGCTTGCATGTCAATATTCCAATGTGGATTGGGTTTATCCCATGCACCTCAATCCGAATGTTCGCAAGCCTATTCATGAAGTCTTTGGACAGGATCTTCATGACCAGGAAAATCTATTCTTCATAGAACCATTGGACTATCTTCCTTTTGTTTTTCTCATGGAAAAGTCAAGTATCGTGCTCACTGACAGTGGAGGAATACAGGAAGAAGCACCGGGGCTTGGTAAGCCCGTACTTGTGATGAGAAACACTACAGAAAGGCCTGAAGCTGTAGAAACTGGAACAGTAAAATTAGTTGGAACCGATACAGAGTCAATTATAAATTCCGTTTCACATCTTTTGGATTCTAGTAACAATTACCGCCTTATGAGTCAGTCTGTTAATCCATATGGGAATGGACATGCCAGTGAACATATTTCCTCTATCCTGACGTCCTTGTTATGAATTTGTTACTGGTTGCTACAGGGTATCTCCCTTATACCTTTTCAGAAAATATCTGTAACGGTAAACTGGTGCTGGCGCTTCAACTCGCTGGACACCATGTAGATGTTATTTGTCGCAAAGACGAGGGGCCGGCTTATTGCACTGCATGGACAGAACCATGGAGCGAATTGGAAAAACAGACTCATGAAGTGACCTACAACGCGATGGGTAAAGTGGGACAGGTTTCTGACATACTCAAGGCTTGTTTCTGTACCCAATCTCTTCCCATGAGCGGAATTCGATGGTGTCGTTATGCTGTAGATTTGGCAATAAAACTTCATTTTTCAAAGCATTACGATGCAATTCTTACTCGTTCTCCTTCTGATGCCCCTCATTTGGTAGGGCGCGCATTTGCTCGTCGCACGGGTATAAAATGGCTTGCCAACTGGAATGACCCAGCCATGACGATATGGCCAGGATGCTATGACAACCATATTTCACCGTTATATAGCAAGATGTATAACTACATTTTGACTTCCTGCATGAAAGAGGCGACTGTCAATACATTTCCTTCCAAGCTTCTCATGGAGCATTTTCAGAAGCATTTCCCTGATCTCAAGGCAAAGAACTGTCGAGTAATTCCTCACGTACAACTTCCCGATGCTTGCTTCCCTCGGCATAGATACAGGAAAGGGGCAATATTCCGTATGTGCCATGCAGGTAACATGTCAGGAGAGCGGAATCCTTCTTTATTCTTTGCTGCAATGCGTCGTGTAATGGATGAGTCTGGTCAGGAATTGGAGTTGGACATTATGGGAGTATCAAGTCCTCATGTTCAGGAGCTAGTCGATACTTATAATCTTTCGAATCATGTTCGTTTTATTGGTGTGCTTTCTTATAGGGACGCGCTGATAACAATGCAGACGTATGATATTCTTGTGCTCCTAGAAGCACAGTTGGATCTTGGAATCTTTTTTGCTAGCAAAATCACGGATTACGCTCAAACAGGTCGTCCAATTTTGGCTGTGTCTCCAAAACAGGGATTTGCTACTGACCTTTTTAATCAATATGGTGGGGGTATTTCTGTTTGCAATGATCAGGAAGACTCCATTGTTGAAGGATTATGCCGATTGCTAGTAGCATGGCAGTCCGATACGCTAGAATCTGATTTTTCATTAAGCCAATTGAATAAACAATTCTGTGCAGAGAATATCAATAATATATATGAAGAATTGTTGAGTCTATGAATTTTATCAAAAGCTTAGTTAAAATCATTCGCTTTAGATTGCTTCGGCTCAGGGTGTTTTTTTGTCCCAAGCTTCCTGAATGTGAATCTACACTAATCATCGCACCGCATCCTGATGATGAAGTATTGGGATGTGGCGGTTTGATTGCCAGACTTGTCAACAAGAAAATCTCTCCCCATATCATCATCATGACGGGAGGAGAAGGTTCTCATTATGGTTGTTGTACTACACCTCATGAGGATATTATCAGGGCACGTCGCCAATTAACCTTTCAGGCTACTCAGATATTGGGTCTCCCGGCTTCCCACATCCATTGTCTTGATTACGTCGATGGAGAAATCTCTCTGAAAAATACAGTCGAGACCGATAAACTGCGCAGACTATTGGATGAATTGTCATATGACACTGTTTTTGTTCCGCACAAGGGAGAAGGCTGGAGTGACCATCTTCAAACGGCTGAGATCGTGAAAAACATTGTTCAAAAGGATGTTGAACTCTATGAATATTGTGTATGGGTATGGTATTATAATGTTTGGAATCTAGATTGGTGTAATGCGAAGAAATTGATTATGAATGATGAAGAATATGCGCATAAGAAAAAAGCTGTTGCGCAGTATGTTTTGCCACGAGCCTCGTGTGGAAATCCCTGGAGTGGGAAATTGCCTAGTATTTTTTTAAAAGCAAATAATCAGAATCGAGAACTTTATTTTAAAATAAATGGTTAAATTTCAAATAATATGAATCCGGATTTTGTTCTTTTCGGTTTTGATAATTACAATACCCTTGGTGTACTTCATTGTATGGCCTCTAAAAGAATTGATGTTTTTCTCCTACTAATTGGATCAAGAATGAATATTCTCAAAGGCGAAGTTATCCGTTTTAGTAAATTTGCTAGATACTGTCATGTTGTAAAGAATGAAACTGGGGGGATTCATTGGTTGTTGTCTCATAGTCAGGAATTTCCTGCTGGCACAGTTATTTATCCAACTTCCGATTCGGCGGCGTCATTATTGGATTTGCATTATAATGAATTGATTGGTCACTTTGTATTCTCCAATGCCGGAAACCAGGGGAAAGTAACACAGCTGATGGAGAAAGATAGACAGACAAACGATGCCATGTGCGCAGGTATTCGTACCCTGTGGAGTCTGTACACAAGGGCTCCGGATTTTCATTTGAATCACGTCCAATATCCATGCATGGTCAAACCCATTAAGAGCATCACCGGAAGCAAAGGAGACATGAGGGTATGCCATACTCCAGAAGAATTAAGTAGAACGATTCAATCAGCCAGAAATACTAAGGATTTTATTGTGCAGCAATATATTCACAATGAATCTGATTTATTATTTTTAGGTATCCGTTTTCCCAATGGTTTAGTTCATATTCCAGCGGTCATCAAGAAACCAGGCGTTTCCAGCACTGGAGAATACACGCATGCTGTTGTATCAACTGCTGTAGCAGAATGCCTTCCTGAATTGGAAAAAGTGCAGCAATACGTTGATAATCTAGAGTACGTAGGTCCGTTTAGCATCGAATTTGGATTGGAAGACGGTAAGAATTATTTTTTTGAAATTAATCTGCGCAATGATGGAACATCCCACTATCCATTGGCAGCAGGAATCAATATTCCTTACATCTGGTATCTTTCCTGTAAGGGAGTACTGAAGAATGAGGATTTGATGTGTCAAGATACGGAATACGAGATGATAGATGAAATTTTCGATATTCGGCGTGTATTATCTTGTGAGCAAACTTTGCTGCAATGGTATCGCCGACTTCTTTCGTCCAAGGCGTATCGTTACTACGTTTCTTTTGATCGTCTTCCGTCTATGATGTTGCTACCTATGTTTTTGGTGCACGCTTTTCAAAAAGTCATTCGTTCTAATCCTTTTCATATGAAAAAAGCTCAATAGAGAATTTACAGTTCATGACCATACTTATCTGCATACCATGCCTGTTGACAGGTGGAACGGAGATTCAGACATTGAATCTCGTTCGTGCGCTTGTATCTGGAGGATATAGGGTGGTTACGATATGTTTCTATGAGCATACTGATGACATGGTTCAGAGGTATCGCGATGCCGGAAGTATTGTGGAGATTCTTGAGAAAGACGGCATGCGTAAACGAGGGAAGGAAGAATGGATACATCTCTACCGAGGATTACGCAATTGCGTGAATAAATATCGCCCGGTACTGGCTCATGTGCAGTACATGGCTCCTGGTGCTGTTCCATGTCTTATCCTCAAATTTCTGGGAGTACGGCATATCATCGCTACCGCGCACACAGACGCAAAAATCTATCGGAGTTTGAGCTTGTTGCATTTTATACAGAGGCATGTATTGGATGTCTTTACCTGTATAACGTTGAAGGCAGAAGACGAGTTTTTCGGTTCATCTTGCTTGTACACGGAAGAAACAGTCCTCCCTGGACATGCGCATGTCACTATTTACAATGCCCTGCCGGAACATATAAGACCAAGGCAGGAAACAAAAGCACCTCCTGCCCATCCTACAGTAGGCGTAGCAAGTCGCTTGGAGCATATCAAGGGAATGGATTTAGTGGTACCTGCATTTGCCCTGCTTCGTAAACGCTTGCCGTGTGCCAGACTCTTAGTCGTCGGTGATGGATCGCTTCGAGAAAGCATGCATAGGCAAGTAGATGAACTTCAGATACAAGATGCTGTCGAGTGGGCTGGTCGATTGTCTCAGGAGAACCTACAGGCTTTTTATGATCGTATGGATCTTTTCTGGATGCCCTCACGAAGTGAGGGATTTGGTCTGAGTGCCTTGGAGGCGATGGCGCGCGGTTGCCCAGTCATTGCATCCGACGTGGGAGGATTACCGGAACTGAGCCAGGATGGCAATTGTGGCTTCCTTGTTCCTGTTGAGGATGTGGAATCCCTAGCTGAACAATCGAGCCAATTGCTCGTATCTCCCAAAGAATGGCAGCGGATGAGCCTTGCCGCGCAGGTGCGTGCAAGGGATTTTTCCATGGAGCGGTTTTCCGATCTGATCAATAATCTCTACAAGAAGGTACTCGAATGATTGTCCTCAATTACTTCTATTTCCTGATACTGACCTTTCTGTTGGTTCTGTATGTGCAGACGCGTCATAAAGTTGTTCGCGATCCATTGAACAAAAACCAACTGTTGGATTTCAATGGGCCGGAACTGTTTTGGACACTCCTGTTTTCTACTGGTTTGCTGGCTCTTTCCGCTCCGGCAGGGTTGGACTTGATGGCTTTGCGACTGGCATCACTGGAGGTGTTTTGTCTGATTTGTTTGAAGATTTCCAGAACACGTGCGATATGGACACTTCCGATGAGCTTCTATGTCGTTTTTCTTGTATGGTTGATTGTCGGTTTTTTTTATACACCGTCGATTTCTTACGGAATGCGCGTCGTTCTGAAATACCTCTATCCTTTACTCATAGTCTTGACTGCTTCTGCTGTTGTACGAGATGCTAGGGTTTTCCTGAAATCATCTTTGGGTGCTCGTTGTGTCGCTTTTGCTTGCCTCCTTATAGGCTTTATTCCTTTTTCAGGGATACTCGTTCCCGGTGTCTTCTGGTATGGTGCAGCACGAGCTATTCACTACATTTCCATGAGTATGTTCAGTCTGGCTCTATTTTTTTACATGGGGCACCGGCGCAAAGATATTGTCATGGCAATTTTGTTTACTCTTCCCTGCCTAGTATGGGGCGTTCGCACCAGTATCATGGGAACCGTTGTTGGCCTTATGGTGTTCTCCTTGTTCCGATACAAATTTAAGGCCCTTCCGGTGATCGTTTTGATTGGTATCATGGGGATTTTTTCCGTCTTTTTTATTCCAGCTGTCAAAGAGAAGATGTTCAAGAATGACGATGTAACCTTTACAGATTTCATGAACAATCGGGTCAACATGGATGATGTGAATAGCAATGCTCGTTTTGCCATGTGGGAATATTTTGAGAATCGTTTCTATGTTGGACACGAGCTGATGGGTTCTGGAACAGGAACTTGTCAGCAACATTTCTATAATAACAATCTTTTTGGTGGTTTAAAAGTAATGCACAGCGATATCGTCCAGATGAAATGTGATAATGGGATGATCGCCGTCATCCTGTATTATGCAGCCATCCTGATGATGATCATGCACGCCTTTGCCGTCTTTTCACGACGGCACACGATGGATGTGAAAATATGCGCCATTACCGCCGGAGCATCCCTGGCTGGCGTAGCCGTCACCATGTATTCCGACAATGTCGTGAATTATTCCATGTGTACCCTGGCCTATCCCTTCGGCTTTTACGGGATGATGCTGGGGATGTTGAAAGGAGAAAGGAAACAAAAAAATCATGATTAGTGTCGTCATTCCCTTGTACAATAAAGAAAGGCAAATTGCCCATACTCTGTGTTCCGTTCTGGAACAAAGCTTTAGTAATTTTGAAATTCTCATCGTCAACGACGGTTCTACGGACCATAGCGTGGAAGAAGTTCTCAAGATTCAAGATTCACGCATCCAGTTGATTCATCAAGAAAATGCAGGTGTTTCTGCAGCCCGTAATCGAGGGATAGAACAAGCCCGTTTTGACCTCATCGCCTTTCTGGATGCGGATGACAGGTGGGATCAAGACTATTTAAAAACGCAGTATGAACTTTCCCGGAAATATTCTCAATGCGATGTTTTTGCCTGCAATTATGAGTTTGTTCACGCTGACGGCTCTGTTCGTCCCACCATCATACGGAAACTATCGTTTAGCGGACAGGATGGCCTCTTGGACAACTATTTTGAAGTAGCTTCCTGTTCCCATCCTCCTCTGTGTTCTTCTGCAGTTATGATTCGCAAGACTGCCTTACAGCAAATAGGAGGGTTCCCTGTCGGCATCCGTTCCGGGGAAGATCTGCTCACCTGGGCAACATTGGCCTGCCTGTATCAAATAGCGTATTCTAAAAAAACGTTAGCTACTTTTATTTCAACTGCTCCTTCCAATGGTTCACAATCAAAGGCTTCCCTCCGTCTGGATACACAAGACCCAGTTTTAACCCAACTTTTACAACTTCAATTAAAATATAATATTAAATACATAGATAAATATATTATAAGATGGTATAAAATTCAATCTATCATATTTCTTGAAACTGGAAAGTTGAACAGGGCTAGAAAATATGCGCTTTTAGCCATAAAGAACGGGGGAAGCTTACCTGTTTTTTTAGCTATATTATTCATCGCATGTATGCCTGTATTTATTGTAAACATTATCTTGAAATTTAAATAAAATCATGCATATCGTCTATGTAAGTAGAGAATATCCTCCTACATTGCGTGGTGGAGGAATTGCGGGCTATGTTCGGGACATGGCAGAATATCTCGTTTCCATAGGGCATCTCGTTACCGTCATTTGCGCATCAGATGATACTCGAACCTCCTATGAAGAAAGCAGGGAAGATGGACTCCATATCATCAGATTATCCAAAGGTGATTTTGTCATACCTTCCATTGAAGGAAACAGCCTTTTGAAGAAAACCAGATGTATCACACGTTTCAAAAGCTATCGCAGAAAAATACGGGAGACTATCTTAAAGCTTAACAATGTGGATATTATTGAGGTTCCTGAATATGGAGCGGAATCTTTATACTTAACAAAACTTCCATTCCCTATAGTAATACGTCTCCATACTCCCTCGTTTTTTGACAGAAAGGCCTGCTCTCTAAGATCATATTCCATTTCTAAAAAATACGAACATTATGTTGCGGCGAAAGAAATGAAAATTTTAAAACAATCCCGCTATATAACATCTTGTTCCAAAAGCCTTTCTGAATGGATTCAAAATAATTTGTGTTTGAATATAAAAATCGCATGTATTTATAATCCATTAAAAACAGATAATTGGATAAAAAATACTAAATGCGAATACAAAAAGCCATTTTCTATTCTTTTCGTGGGAACAGTAGCAGAGGCAAAAGGAGTAAATACTTTAATAACTGCGTGTAGACTGTTAAAGAATTCAGGAATTTCTGTTACATTAACTATCGTTGGAAAGTTAGGTTTATACGGAGAAAAACTCAAAAACGACATAGCCTCAAAAAAAGAAGATTGGTGCCATTTTACAGGAAATATTGAAAGAAATTCTCTATTAAAGTTTTATCATTCACATGAAGTATCTTGTTTTCCCTCATTTTGGGAAAATCTTCCAATGGTTTGTTTAGAAGCCATGTGTGCTAAAAGTCTTGTCTTGGCAAGTTCCAGAGGAGGAATGTCTGAAATTATTGAAGAAGGAAAAAGTGGTTTTCTTTTTCCTCCCATGAATCCTAAAAAACTTGCACAAAAACTTACTACTGTCTTCAGTCTTGATGAAAATACTAAATCCCGAATAAGAAATGAAGCTCATATAAGGATTCGAAATACATTTTCAACGAGCGTTATAGTACCTCAAATACTCAGATATTATAAAGAAGTGATTACAGATTACCATGAATCCAATACGAATACTTTGGATTAATCCATCTTTCCTTGATTATAGGATACCTTTTTATGATTCCTTAAATGATCTTTGTAAGGGGAATTTATATTTTGTTTACTCGAGATCTCGTGTCCCTGAACGTTGTGTAAATAAAATTACGAATAGTTTAGGAAAAAATGCCATATACCTAGAAAATGAGAAAAATATTTCATTTGGAAATACAAAATCTAATTTTTCTTGTTCAAGCATATCTATACCTTACCCATCTGGATTGTGGAGGATTCTATCTTCAGTTGACGCTGATATTGTCGTAGGAGAAGGTTTTTTTCAATGGACTCCGTGGGCATTAAAATATTCTCTGTTGAGAAAAATTCCTCTTCTCATTGCATATGAAAGAACAGTTCATACAGAAAGAAATTGTCCGGCTTGGAGAACGATATATCGAAGACTGCTCAACAAGTTTGTTTCCGGGTATTTGGTCAATGGATCGCTTTGTCGCCAATATCTTCAGGAACAGATTCGAACTCAAGATAAAATGATTATTGAAGGAATAATGGCTGCAGATAGTGAATGCCTATCAAGTAAATGTGAAAAATTCAGAAAAACAATATCAAGAGAAAAGTCAGAATATGGAATTACATATATATATGTTGGGCGCTTAATTAAACTAAAAGGAGTCGAATATCTCTTAAAAGCATGGAAAAAACATTCTTGTCATTTTCCTCAGGATATCCTATTAATTATAGGGGATGGGCCTGAACGTGAATCCCTACAGAACTTCGCCGAAGAATCTGTTATATTTTATGGAAAAATTGATTACGAATATATTCATGAATACTATGCACAAGCTGACGTATTCATTATCCCTACTCTAGAAGATAACTGGAGTCTGGTTGTACCTGAAGCGATGGCTTGTTCTCTACCTATTGGTTGTTCATGCTATAACGGTTGTCATCCGGAATTGATAAAAAATGGAGAAAATGGTTATATCTTTAATCCAATGATAGAAGAAAGTATCATAAAAATGTTACAATATTTTCACGGTGTTGATCTAAAAGAAATGGGTGTAAAATCTAAATTTATAGAAAATAATTTTTCTCCAATCCGATGTGCTGAAAGGGCTTATGATGGAATTCAGAAAATAGTTAACAAAATTTATATTAAATAATGCCTCAACAAGTTTTGAAAAGAATTCTTTTTATTATGCCTCTGCCTCCTCCGGTACATGGTTCTACACTGATGTGTCGCCAAATTCAACAGAGTGAACTTATCAATTCATCTTTTGACTGTTCCTACGTTAATCTGTCCACTTCGAGAAACAATATCGAAGTAGATCGGTTCTCCCTATTGTTGTTGTTTAAGAAGGGAATGAGATTTATTGGAGCTTATGTGAATGTCTTCTGGAAATTAACTACTCATCGTCCCGATATAGCCTATCTGGCGATCACTTGCCATGGTATCGGCTTCCTGAAAGATGCCCCATTCGTTCTTCTCTGCAAGCTTTTTGGATGCAGCATCGTTCTGCACCAGCATAACAAAGGCATGGCGCCCTATGTGAACAGATCTGTTTACCGATGGCTTTTACCCCTGGTTTACAGGAAAAGTACGGTCATCCTTCTTTCCTGGTTGTTGTATGATGATATTTCTTTTGTTGTGAAGCGAGAACAAGTGAAAATTTGTCCTAACGGGATTTAATGACGATGTTTCATTTTCTGACAATTAGTAACCTGAATATATCTAAGGGTATTCTTATACTTTTGGATGCTTGTGTTCTACTTCGTGAAAGCGGCTCTATTTTTCGTCTTCATGTGGTTGGTGCAGAGACTTCGGAGATATCAACGGAACATTTTAATTGCGAAATTTCACGTCGAAGTTTGCAACGTCATGTTATGTATCATGGCCGACAATATGGGCAAGATAAGGAGGAATATTTTTCTGAAGCTAATGTATTTGTACACCCTACTCTGAACGATTGTTTTCCGGTGGTTTTATTGGAAGCTATGCAACATTCTCTCCCCATTATTTCTACACCAGTCGGTGCAATTCCGGATATGGTTGTGGATGGAGACAATGGCCTTCTCGTTCCCGAAAATGAGCCTGTCTTGTTGGCAGATGCTATGAGAAAATTGATTGAGAACCCTGAGGTTGCTCATGACATGGGTGATCGAGGTAATAGCTTTTTTCTTCAAAAATACACAGCCAGTGTATTTGAATGCAATCTGCTGAATATATTTAATGAATTTCATATGTAATAATTTGAATATAGTGGTTATTTTTTTCTGTATGTAAATAAGTAAGTATAAAATTTGTTGTCCTGTGAAAAATTATAATAAATTATATGACATTGACGTCCTCAGGTCGTTTGGAATTATTCTGGTCGTCTTTTTTCACGCATACCTAATGATGTATGCGAATCACTTTCCAAATTTAAAAAGTACATACAAAAGTTTGTATGGTTTATGGGGAATATTACCATGGTTTCATATGCCGTTATTTATTTTTATGGCAGGATATCTCTATGCGCATCAAATGAATAAAAACGATAATTGTGTATCTTTTTTGATCTTTAAAGGTGGATATATAATTAAAAAAATTAAGCGTCTAATTATCCCGTATTTTATTTTTTCATCTATATATCTATTTATTTTTGTTCGGATGACTAATTTTTCATCTATTTTCGGAGGTGGTGTGAACCATTTGTGGTTTATTGCTATGTTGTTTTGGTGCTTTATGTTGATTCGTCTATTGAATAATCGTAATATACCTGAAAGCAAATTGCGTCTTCTAATTATTTTACTAGTTTCGTTTTGTTTTATGATTTTCCCCAATTATTTGCCTCGGTGTATGGGTATACAGTACATAACAAAATGGTTTTTCTGGTTTTATTTAGGATATTCTATTTATATTCATTCCGATGTATGCAAAAAGTTAATATGCCGATATAATCTGGCTTGGGTTCTTCCTGTTGTTTACGGCATATGTATGTATACCCAAATTAGGTTGTATGGCTATGACTATGAATCTAAGACTATATACACAGAAATAGGTTTCCTCTCTGCAGTTATCTGGCTGTGGTATGCGGTTAACTGGTTGATTGGCAAATTCGGAACCGGCTGGGCGACTAGTCGTTTCATTTTGGAAGTGAGTGCGTGCAGCTTCGGTATCTATATTTTTCACTGCTTTGTACAGCCTCTCCTGATTTCTCGTACTGCTCAAAAGTGTTTACCTCTTGCGCAATGGGCTACTGATCACGTTGTTCTTTTCCCTTTGTTCTTTTCCCTATTGTCTCTTTTAATCTCCTACGTTATTACACGTTTTTTCCTGATGACTCGCATCGGAAAATTCCTTATTGGCTGAATCGAAAGTATTCTATGTTTCTATAATGAAACACATCTGAACTCAGTTTACTGGAAATACTGAAAGGAATCTAATTGGATTTCTGCTTGCGCTATCCGGGGGATGGCGGCCAGGAGGTTTTGGGTGTAGGGGTGGGTGGGGGAGGTGAAGAGGGTGTCGGAGGGGCCGTATTCGACGATGGTACCTTGGCGCATGACGGCGATGTTGTCGGAGATGTAGCGGACGACGGAGAGGTCGTGCGAGATGAAGATCATGGTGAGATTCAGATCGCGCGCGAGGTTGGTGAGGAGGTTGAGGATTTGCGACTGGATGGAGACGTCGAGGGCGGAGACGGGTTCGTCGGCAATGATGAGTTTGGGCTCGGGGGCAAGGGCCCGGGCGATGGCGATGCGCTGGCGTTGGCCGCCGGAGAATTCATGCGGGTATTTTTGCATGTAGCGGGGGTCAAGGCCGACTTTTTCCATGAGGGCTGTGACGGCGTCGCGGAGTTGGGCTTTGCCGAGGGGACGGCGCTGGCGGATGGCTTCGGCAAGGGTGGAGTAGACGGTGTAGCGCGGGTTGAGGGAGGCGTAGGGATCCTGGAAGATCATCTGGAAGTCGAGCCGCCGCTTGCGGATGGTTTTGTTGGGCAGGGCGGTGAGGTTTTCTCCCTGGAGGATGACTGCTCCGGCGGTGGGGCGCTGGAGCTGCATGATGGTGCGCGAGAGGGTGGATTTGCCACAGCCGGATTCTCCGACGAGACCGAGGATTTCCCCTTGTTCGACGGCGAGGCTGACTCCGTTGACGGCGCAGACGGGGGGGGCGGCTTTGCCGGTGAGGAAGTTTTTTTTGCCGGGGAAGCGGACGTGGATGTCTTGTACTTCGAGGAAGGACATGGCGGCAGGGACGAGAGGCAGGGAGGGAACGGAAGGAGGTTAGGCTTCCGGAGAGGGGATATCCGGGGCATCCGGGGCGGGTTCCCAGCGGATGGAGAGGGTGGCGCGGGCGCAACTGTCGCTGCCGAGGATGGTGTGCCGGCTGGTGGGGGCCGGGTCGGAAGCGTCGAGTTGCAGGAGGGAACGGAGGTCTTCGCCGGGGAGGGTTTCTTTGTTGAAGGCGATGAAGATTTCGGCGGGGCGTTTGCCGGAGATCCAGGAGTCGGGGATGGTGTCGAGCGCCCAGATGAGGTAGGCGGAGTTGTTGATGTGGCGGTTGAAGTCGACGAGGCTGCGTTCGGCATGGAAGTGCCGGGTGGGGATGGCGGAGCTGTCCGAGGGGACGGGGCAGGGGGCGGCATCAGACGCGGAGTCCGGGGTGTCGTCGGTTGTTTTGTTGGTTCCGTGGGATTTGAGGGAGAGTCGTTTTTCGTCGATGGGGACGAGGGGGGAGGGGGAGCCTTGCGGGACTTCGGGGAAGTGGGAGATGTGTTTTTTTAACGCGACGGGACGACGGCGGCGGGCGTCGATGAGAACCCACTGGCAGGTGGCTTCGATGAGGGGGGAACCGTCTGTGTCGCTGATGACGAATTCGCGGTAGGCGATGAGGGGGCTGGCGGGGGAGGTCCAGGGGGCTATCAGTGACTTGGCAGATCTCACCACAGACTGGGCCAATGAAAACATTGATGCGGTCAACAGCATGTCTGCCCGGATCTCCTGGCTCACGGATAAACTGTCTCCCATTATGGAGGATGCCACAGACGCGCTGGATCTGATGGAGAAGTTGGCTGGTCAGATGAATGATGTGATGGACGAGGCGCAGGAGGCCG
>ERZ791927.364-NODE-364-length-48656-cov-3.252711_pt1 | contig 48656 bp, 46 predicted proteins | sample MGYA00510130_ERZ791927 | MGnify/ENA primary metagenome ERZ791927 (study PRJEB30046, sample SAMN00792055) | human gut metagenome | study: EMG produced TPA metagenomics assembly of the A metagenome-wide association study of gut microbiota in type 2...
TCTTCTGGCTCCGCATTAGCCTGTTGCTGTTCCAGCTTACGTGCTTTGGCGCGGGCAATAGCCGCTTCAACTGCAGTTTTACGTGGATCAGCAACGGTTGCAGCGTCGTTAGTTTGCTGCAGTTCTGCCTGTTTCGCTCTGGCTTGCGCTTTACGGGCTTCCCGTGCTGCAATAATTGCACTGTTATCCGGGCGTTCGCCCGCTTTAATCACAATAGGCTGTGTAGCCTGGGCCTGTTTCTCTTTCACCCGCGCCAGAGCGGCAGCAATCGCATCTTTATCTTTGGCTGCAGGTTGAACGGCTGCGCTCTTATGTCGTTCAAGGCGAGCCGCTTTTTCGCGCTCCAGACGAGCCTGGCGCGCTTCGAAACGCGCTTTGGCTTCTGCGGCGCGCTTTTCTTCCTGACGAATAGCCGCAATTTCAGCTTTTTCCTGACGGAAATATTGCACCAGGGGGATATTGCTCGGGCAAACCCACGCGCAAGCTCCACATTCAATGCAGTCGGCAATGTTATGCGTGGTGGCTTTATCGTGTTGCTGACCTTTGCTGAACCAGTACAGCTGTTGCGGCAAAAGATCCGCAGGGCAGGCGTCAGCACAGGCGCTACAACGGATGCAACTTTGTTCTTCCTGTGGTTCGCCAAGTTCATTGGCAGAGGGAGCCAAAAGACAGTTGGTAATCTTTACGACCGGGACATCCAGCCACGGCAAGGTAAAGCCCATTAGCGGGCCGCCCATAATCACCATTTGATCGGCAGAGGGGCAGAATCCGGCATCATTCAATAAATGACGCACTGGCGTACCCAGCCGTGCCCAGACGTTGCCCGGGCGAGCGATTGCTTCGCCAGTCAGGGTCACGACACGCTCGGTAATCGGCTCGCCATCAATAACGGCACGTTTCACTGCATAAGCGGTGCCGACGTTTTGCATTAATACGCCGATATCGGATGAACGCCCGCCATGTGGAACCTGCTTCCCGGTCAGAATGTAGGTTAATTGTTTAGCACCGCCAGAAGGATATTTGGTGGGAATCACCCGCAGAGAAATATCGTGAGAGTCTGCCAGCACCGCACGCAGCATGGAAATCGCCTGCGGTTTGTTATCTTCAATACCGATAAGAATTTCGCGTGGCTGCAGAATATGCGCAAGGATGCGGATACCCTCTACGACCTGAGCCGCACAATCCTGCATCAAACGGTCATCGGCGGTAATATACGGCTCGCACTCAGCAGCGTTGATAATCAACGTTTCAATCTTATCTCCGCCGCCCTGCAATTTAACGCCTGTCGGAAATCCCGCACCACCCAGCCCGGCAACACCAAACTGATGAATGCGCTCGATTAACTCTTCGCGACTGCGAGAGCGATAATCGGCCCAGCCGTCGCGCGGGATCCAGCAGTCTTCGCCATCGGCATCAATAATCACACTTAATTCAGCTAAAGCTGAAGGATGAGCCGTAGAGTGGGGCGCAATAGCCGTAACGGTACCCGAGGTGGGCGCGTGAACCGGCAGCATTTTGCCGCGACCACGGGTAAGCGGCTGGCCGCGCAATACTTTATCGCCGACGCTAACGCACAACTCACCTTCAGCGCCAATATGTTGTTTCAGTGGAATGACAAAACGCTGCGCCAGTGGTACCTGGCGCAGGGGCGTACCGTTGGACTGGGTTTTCATCTCCGGTGGATGGATGCCGCCGTTGAAATCCCAGATTTTATTTTTTCTGAATGCAGAGAATAACTTAAGCATGGTGTTCCACGGGAATGATACGCACGGGAATGGTGTTCAGATCCCATTTCCAGGAGTCAGGAGTTTCTGCGACCGGTTGCAACGAGATGCAGTGTGTCGGGCACGGATCAACACATAAATTGCAGCCCGTACAGAGATCACTCATTACCGTATGCATGGCGCGGGTAGCGCCAACGATGGCGTCTACCGGACACGCCTGAATACATTTAGTGCAGCCAATACAGTTATTTTCATCAATAACCGCCACCATCCGCGCTGGCGTTAGCTCTTGCGCTTCGCCATCCAGCGGCTGCGGCTCGACATTAAGCAACTCGGCAATTTTTAGCATCACAGCTTCGCCACCTGGGGCGCAACGGTTGATTTTTTCACCGTTACAGCTGATGGCTTCCGCGTAGGGGCGACAGCCGGGATAACCGCACTGACCACACTGGCTCTGCGGTAAGATTTCGTCAATTTTCTCAACGACCGGATCGTCTTCCACCGCAAAACGGCGGGAGGCATAACCCAGAATGGCGCCAAACGCCAGGGCCAGCAGGCTCACGGCGGCAACGGCAATCCAGATAGCATTCATTACAACTTCACCAAACCACTAAAGCCCATAAAGGCCAGAGACATAAGACCTGCGGTAATTAACGCAATGGCATTACCGCGAAAAGGTGCCGGGACATCAGCCACAGCAAGGCGTTCGCGGATGGCGGCGAAGAGCACCATCACCAGCGAGAAACCGACAGCGGCGGAAAAACCGTACAGCGCTGACTGCAAGAAATTGTGCCCGAGATTGATATTCAGCAACGCCACGCCGAGCACGGCACAGTTGGTGGTGATAAGCGGCAAAAAAATCCCCAGCAGACGGTAAAGTACCGGGCTGGTTTTGCGCACCACCATTTCGGTGAACTGCACAACCACAGCAATCACCAGAATAAACGCCAGGGTGCGCAGGTAAATCAGATTAAGTGGGATCAAAATCCACGTATCGATAAGCCAGGCGCAAATAGACGCCAGCGTCATCACAAACGTTGTTGCCAGCCCCATGCCCATCGCGGTTTCCAGCTTTTTGGAAACCCCCATAAACGGACAGAGACCGAGAAACTTGACCAGTACAAAGTTATTGACCAGTACAGTTCCGACAAACAGTAACAGGTAGTCAGTCATTTTTCGGCCTGAAATAAAAAAGCCGCTTATTATCCGTTAATCCAGAGCAGGCGACAACAGGTTAACTGTAAGGTTATTACGGATTCACAAACGTCGCTTTCACCCGCGACGAGCGTTTGAAATAGGGGACGATCAATGCGGTTGCCAACAAAGTAAACAGCAACTGGCGAACGGCTATGCCATCTTCTACGGGTGAAAAAGCGAACGCTTTTACTGCCAGCAATACGGAAATAAGCAGCCAGATAATATAGTGTTTAGGAACACAACGCCGACGTTTAAAGAAAGCGATGGTCAACCACAGTGTGTAATACCACATGGCGATAGCGGTAATAAAAGAAACGCCCCATAAGATTTGTGTCGTCAGTGCTTGTCCGCCGAGCGTTTGAAATGTTTGCGGAGAAGATAACGCAGCGGTATACAGCAACAATGCCAGCGTCGTACTCAACAGAGCGACTAAAAGCCAGGCCAACGGGCCAAGCAACCAGCCTCCAATACGTTGTGGCGTTGTGGTGGTCATAGGTTCTCCAGAATAGCGACGCAAACAGACAAATCTAATTTTAGGGGCGTTATTATAAGGCTTTTATAACCGATCGCTACTTTCTTTACTGGACATAGTGCCAGACGGACTTCGGTACCTGGCCGAGGTCAAACAAACGCCCGCCAGAAACCAGCTCTGCGCGGCGGTGATCGGCAGCACGATACATATTGATCAGTTCCTGATCATCCGTCAGAGTGTAATTAAGATGGTCGTAGAGTTTTTCCAGACTTTCGAGTGAACTGATTTTGCGAAATTTTAATAAGTAGTCCTGAACAGTCATAAAAGGTCCATAAAATAATTAATACCAAAGGAGTAGGTATTATTAGTGATGATAAAATTTCACCAAAAGTGAACGCGTGTGTTATTACAATAATAAGAATGCGCTGATGGCAAATAATTCAGAGATGAAAAACTGCTCTGAAAAGAGTAACGCGCTTTACTATCCCTGACAATCACCAACAACATCGAACAAGATAATAAATTCCTGGTTTAATATCCGACAAGTGAAAACATGCACCCGGACGGGCAGCATGTCGCTCTACAAGCGCAGAGCTTACTTGTGTTGAACCGTAGTACTCTGTTCAGGTGGCTGATAGTTGTCAATGTGACTCGCCACGCCAAGAAGAATGACTGAAACGACAAGAACGATCCAACCTGTTAATTCAATAAGACGATTCATTACAGCCCACATCTCTGTTGATTGATCCATTAACTTCAGGGGGTAAATGTTACTTAGCAATAATAGCTCCAGCAAGATTTTTACTGAGGTTTTTGCGATATTTAGCTTTTGTCGTTGGAAAAATCGCTATTTTTTTGACTTAAGTTAAACAACATCCCTTATTGCTGGCAGGTTATTAAACTGTTGAGCGAGGGTAAAGGATAGTGTCAAATAGCCATTATACTTCAATGAGAGGCAATGACATGAGCGACAACATCCGTGTTGGGTTGATTGGGTATGGTTATGCGAGCAAAACCTTCCATGCGCCACTGATTGCGGGCACGCCCGGGCTGGAACTGGCGGTAATCTCCAGCAGTGATGAAACAAAAGTAAAAGCCGACTGGCCAACGGTTACGGTTGTCTCTGAGCCGAAGCATCTGTTTAACGATCCCAACATAGACCTGATTGTCATTCCTACACCCAACGATACCCATTTCCCGTTAGCCAAAGCGGCGCTTGAGGCGGGTAAACATGTGGTCGTTGATAAACCCTTTACCGTGACACTGTCACAAGCGCGCGAGCTGGAAGCGCTGGCAAAAAGCCTGGGGCGTGTGCTGTCTGTATTCCATAACCGTCGCTGGGATAGCGATTTCCTGACGCTAAAAGGTTTGCTCGCGGAAGGCGTACTTGGTGAAGTTGCTTACTTTGAGTCTCATTTTGACCGCTTCCGTCCGCAGGTGCGCGATCGTTGGCGTGAACAGGGCGGTCCTGGCAGCGGTATCTGGTACGATTTAGCACCGCATCTTCTTGATCAGGCCATTACGCTATTTGGTTTACCGGTCAGCATGACGGTTGATTTGGCACAGTTACGGCCCGGAGCGCAGTCGACCGATTATTTCCACGCCATCTTGTCCTATCCGCAGCGGCGAGTCATTTTACACGGTACAATGCTGGCAGCTGCTGAGTCAGCACGTTATATCGTGCATGGATCCCGAGGCAGTTATGTGAAATATGGCCTCGATCCACAGGAAGAACGTCTGAAAAATGGCGAGCGTCTGCCGCAGGAAGACTGGGGCTACGATATGCGTGATGGCGTACTTACCCGCGTGGAAGGTGAGGAACGTGTCGAAGAAACGCTGTTGACGGTGCCGGGGAATTATCCGGCTTACTATGCGGCTATTCGTGATGCGTTAAATGGCGATGGTGAAAATCCGGTTCCGGCAAGTCAGGCAATCCAGGTAATGGAGTTGATTGAGCTGGGCATCGAATCCGCCAAACATCGCGCGACTTTGTGCCTTGCGTGAAAAGGGGATGGTGCAATTAGCACCATCCATTTTTGTTACTTCGCGGCGACTTTTTCTCGCAGTGCGCGTTTTTCCTCTGCGCTGAGGAAAGCCATTTCCAGACCATTAATCTGTGCCTGGCGGATTTGCTCGCGGGATAACCCAGCAGCTGGCGCGGCAACGGTATATTCGTGAATGATATCCACTCCCTGCACGCCTGGATCGTCAGTGTTAATGCTGGCACGAATGCCATGCTCAAGGAACGTTTTCAGCGGATGTGCAGCCAGATCCGCCACGGTGCTGGTCTGAATATTGGAGGTCAGACAGGATTCAATACCAATTTGTTGCTCGGCGAGAAAATCCATCAGCGCCCGATCTTCAATGGCTTTTACGCCATGTCCAATACGCTCCGCCCCCAGTTCACGAATCGCCTGCCAGATGCTTTCCGGTCCGGCAGCTTCGCCTGCATGGACGGTAATATGCCAGCCCGCATCACGCGCGCGGTTGAAATGAGAAAGGAACAGACTTCCCGGGAAACCAAGTTTATCACCGGCTAAATCAAGTGCGGTAATCTGGTCACGGTGGGCTAAAAAGGCCTCCAGCTCTTGCTGACAGGCGGCTTCGCCGAAGGTCCGGCTCATAATACCGATAAGCTTCGCCTGCACACCAAAGGTGCGGCAACCTTCACGTACGCCATCGATCACCGCTTCGACAACACCCGCTACAGGCAGCTGATGTGCCATTGCCATGTAGCCTGGTGAAAAATGCAGCTCGACATAGTGCAGGCCGTTACGGGCTGCATCTTCAATGTTTTCAAATGCCACGCGGCGGCAGGCATCAAGAGAGGCGAGAACTTTAACGCCCCAGTCAAGTTTAGTCAGAAAGCTCACCAGATCGGGTTCGTTGGCAATGACCTGAACGTGGGGAATCAGTGTTTCCAGGGATTGTGCAGGAAGCAAGATATTATACTGGCGGCCAAGTTCAAGAATGGTCTGGGGACGAATGTTGCCATCAAGGTGGCGATGGATATCAGTTAATGGCAGGGTGGTATCAATCATGGTCGCACTCTTTTTCTGGATATAAAAGTGCGCACCATTATAAAAACAAAGCAGGGTAAAAATCCACGATTGCGCAACGATTTTTTACGTTGCGCAATTGGGGTTAACCAACAGCGCGGATGGCGTTAATTAATCCAGCCACACCTTTTTCCAGTTTCGAACGTGGGCAGCCGGCATTGAGTCGGACAAAACCACGACCTTCTTCACCGTAGGTATATCCCGGCATGATCGCGATCTTTTCTTGCTCGATAAGCGCTTTTTGCAACGCGTTGTCATCAATATTCAACGGACGTAGATCAAGCCAGGCCAGATAAGTGGATTGCGGGATCTGCCAGTTGAGTTCAGGAAACGCAGCGTTCATTTTATCTGCGATATACGTCAGGTTATCTTTCAGATAGACGCGTAAGGCATCCAGCCATGGCGCGCCTTGCTGATAGGCGGCGATATGAGCAGTTAACGCCAGTACCGAAGGGGAAGAAAGCCCATCACGTCCTTTCAGTGCCGATAAATAGGCATCGCGGCTACTGCTATTTTCTATAATCCCGTAAGCACCGGTCAGGGCGGGAATATTGAAACTTTTTGATCCCGACGTTAGCAACGCCCAGTCTCCGCGCGCCACATTACTCCAGGGAATATGCGGCTGCTCGCCCCAAACCATATCCATATGGATTTCATCGGAAATAACCCGCACACCATGACGCTCGCACAGGTCAGCCATGATCTCCAGCTCATCGCACGTCCACACTTTCCCGGTAGGATTCTGTGGGCTACACAGGAGCATAATTTTACATTCTGGTTTCGCCAGCACGGCTTCCAGCTTGCCCATATCGCAAAACCAGCCGTCAGCCTGCTTCTCTAAAGCAACGGGCATTACTGTGCGCTGGTTACCTTCAATGGCCTTGTAAAATGCGTCATAGGCGGGTGTGTGGATCACCACGCCTTCACCTGTTTCAGACCACTGACGAATCAGTTCTGAAACCATATAGATAACAGAAGGGCCATACACCACCGACTGAGGATCGATGGCGGTGTAATGCTGGGTGGAAAACCAGTGGGCAATAGCCGCGAGAAACTCATCGTTTTTCCAGCGGCTGTAGCCAAACACGCCGTGTATCAGGCGCTGATTCAGCGCCTCGATAATGCAGGGGGCAGTGGCAAAATCCATGTCTGAAATCGTGAACGGTAACAGGTCAGCAGTGCCGAAACGGTCAGCGACATAATCCCACTGCGTACACCATGTGCCATGACGATCCACGACCTTTGAAAAATCGAACATATCTTATCCTTATGCCTGGACAGTACGCATCAGACCGACCATTTCATCTTTTACTGACTGAACTTGTGGCCCGATAACAACCTGCAGGTTATGTTGATTAAGTTGTACTACGCCAATTGCCCGATTGTCCTTCAGTGCCTGCACATTAACAAGCGACATATCTTTTACAGACAAACGCAGACGCGTAATGCAGTTATCGAGACTGACAATATTGTCGGCACCGCCTAAGGCTTCGAGGATTGCCGGAACGTTGTAACCTGATTTACCCGGCGCACCGGCAACGGCTTTTTCGATTGAACTGGCAACTTCACTATCGCGCCCCGGGGTTTTGAGATTGAAGCGGGTGATAGCGAAACGGAAGATGATGTAGTAAACGACAAACCAGATTGCCGCCACTACTGGCACCATGTACCACTTGGTTGACAGACCATGCAAAATACCGAACACCACAAAGTCGATGATATTGCCGTCGGTATTACCGATGGTGACGCCGAGCACAGACATGACAGTGAAGCCGAGGCCGGTTAACAGCGCGTGGATGACATACAGAACTGGCGCTACGAACAGGAACAGGAATTCCAGCGGTTCGGTCGTGCCGCCAACGACACAGGCGATCAGGCCAGAAATCAGCAGACCTTTAATTTTATGGCGATTTTCCGGGCGCGCACAGTGATACATAGCTAACGCTGCACCTGGCAGACCGCCGAGAAACGCAGGCATTTTACCTTGCGAAAGGAAACGCGTGGCGCTTTCAGAAAAACCGTGAGTGGTTGGGCAACTCAATTGCGCCTGGAAGATGGTCAGTGCACCGCTGACGGTTTGACCGCAGACTTCCTGCGTGCCGCCTGCGTCGGTAAAGCGAATTAATGCCACCAGAATGTGATGCAGACCAAACGGCAACAGCAGACGTTCACCGGTACCAAACAGCATCGGTCCGAAATCTCCCGCGCTGTTGATCATATGGCCTAAGCCGCTAATACCCATGGCGAAAATCGGCCAGACTAATGGAATCACCAGGCCGACAAGACCCATCACTAGCGAGGAGATGATTGGTACGAAGCGCGTACCGCCGAAGAATGCCAGCGCATCCGGCAGGCGGATATTATGGAATCGCTCATGCAGCATCCAGACGATAATACCGGCGATCACCGCACCGAGGATCCCGGTGTCGATCGACTGGATCCCAAGAATGCTCTGGATGTTATTGGCTTTCAGAACCGCGGCGTCCGTGGTTGGCAGAATGCCTTTATTGGTCAACCAGAAGTTTACCGCGAGGTTCATTACCGCATAACCGACGAAGCCAGCGAATGCCGCTACGCCTTTGTTTTCGCGTGCCAGACCCAGCGGGATGGCGATACAGAACATGACTGGCAGGAAACTAAAAGCAAACGAGCCAATCTTACTCATCCAGGTAAAGATAGCCTGCAACACGGGGTTGCCCAGGACCGGGATCAGGGTGATGACATCATGGCTGCTAAGAGAACTACCAATGCCGAGCATAATGCCGCAGAACGACAATAATGCCACGGGTAACATGAAGGTTTTGCCTAACTGCTGGAAGAACTCCCACAGCGTGACTTTCGGTGCTGTTTTCGCCGTCATAAAACGACTCCTCGTAGAGAACAATCTGGATTCAATAAATTGCGCGAGAAGATAAAACGTTTTATCAAATTTTAGTGAGGCATAAATCACATTACACAACGATAATAGCGGGTATAAGATAAATAAAAGGTAAAACGTTTTATCTGTCACATAATCAGGGAGTAGGTCATCTGCATGGCTACCGCCAAAAAAATAACCATTCATGATGTTGCGCTGGCTGCGGGCGTGTCGGTAAGTACCGTTTCGCTGGTGCTTAGTGGCAAAGGGCGAATCTCTACCGCCACAGGAGAACGCGTTAACGCCGCCATTGAAGAGCTGGGATTTGTGCGCAATCGCCAGGCGTCGGCGCTGCGCGGCGGGCAAAGCGGCGTCATTGGTTTGATCGTCCGTGATTTATCTGCGCCGTTTTACGCCGAATTGACGGCCGGATTGACGGAAGCTCTGGAAGCGCAGGGACGGATGGTTTTTTTGCTTCACGGCGGTAAAGACGGCGAGCAGCTGGCACAGCGGTTTTCACTATTACTGAATCAGGGTGTCGATGGTGTGGTCATTGCCGGGGCTGCAGGAAGCAGCGATGACCTGCGACGGATAGCAGAAGAAAAAGCTATCCCGGTGATTTTCGCTTCCCGTGCCAGTTATCTTGATGACGTTGATACGGTTCGCCCGGACAACATGCAGGCTGCACAGTTGTTGACGGAGCATCTCATTCGCAATGGGCATCAGCGTATCGCCTGGCTGGGAGGGCAAAGTTCCTCATTAACCCGGGCAGAACGGGTGGGGGGCTATTGTGCGACTCTACTAAAATTTGGCCTGCCGTTTCACAGCGATTGGGTGCTGGAGTGCACTTCCAGCCAGAAGCAAGCCGCGGAAGCTATCACGGCGCTTTTACGTCATAACCCGACCATCAGCGCCGTGGTTTGCTATAACGAAACTATTGCGATGGGGGCATGGTTTGGTTTGCTGAAAGCAGGAAGGCAAAGCGGGGAAAGCGGAGTCGATCGTTACTTTGAGCAACAGGTTTCGCTGGCGGCATTTACCGATGCAACGCCAACCACACTTGATGATATACCCGTTACCTGGGCCAGCACGCCAGCGCGGGAACTTGGTACCACACTTGCGGATCGCATGATGCAAAAAATCACCCATGAAGAGACGCATTCTCGCAATCTTATTATTCCCGCCCGGCTCATTGCGGAGAAATAATCCTCTCTTTATCTGCTATACCTGGTAGTGTCCTTTCCTCAAGGTTAATGATAAAAAATGTGGCACACAGGCGGTGCCTTTTATTTTTACTGAAGTTCACAGGAGGTTTATGTGTTTAATTCTGACAACCTGAGACTCGACGGAAAATGCGCCATCATCACAGGTGCGGGTGCAGGTATTGGTAAAGAAATCGCCATTACATTCGCGACAGCTGGCGCATCTGTGGTGGTCAGTGATATTAACGCCGATGCAGCTAATCATGTTGTAAATGAAATTCAACAACTGGGTGGTCAGGCATTTGCCTGCCGCTGCGATATTACTTCCGAACAGGAACTCTCTGCACTGGCAGACTTTGCCGTCAGTAAGTTGGGTAAAGTTGATATCCTGGTTAACAACGCCGGTGGCGGTGGGCCTAAACCGTTTGATATGCCAATGGCAGATTTTCGCCGCGCTTATGAACTGAATGTATTTTCTTTTTTCCATCTGTCACAACTTGTTGCGCCAGAAATGGAAAAAAATGGCGGTGGTGTTATTCTGACCATTACTTCTATGGCGGCAGAAAATAAAAATATAAACATGACCTCCTATGCATCATCTAAAGCTGCGGCCAGTCATCTGGTCAGAAATATGGCGTTTGACCTGGGTGAAAAAAATATTCGGGTGAATGGCATTGCGCCGGGGGCAATATTAACCGATGCCCTGAAATCCGTTATTACACCAGAAATTGAACAGAAAATGTTGCAACACACACCAATCAGACGTCTGGGCCAACCGCAAGATATAGCTAACGCGGCGCTGTTCCTTTGCTCGCCTGCAGCCAGCTGGGTAAGCGGACAAATTCTCACCGTCTCCGGTGGTGGGGTACAGGAGCTCAATTAATACACTAACGAACCGGTAAACAGCCGTATGTGTTGTTTACCGGGATAGCGTGTGCAACTCATCAACGTCTCTGCTAAACAACTGGCAGCCAAATCACGGCTATTGGTTAACCAATATCTGGATAAAAAGCTTACGAATTGAGTGTGCCTTCGCACTATTCAACAGCAATGATAGGCGCTCACCTGACAACGCGGTAAACTAGTTATTCATGCTAACTATAATGGTTTAATGATGGATAACATGCAGACTGAAGCACAACCGACACGGACCCGGATCCTCAATGCTGCCAGAGAGATTTTTTCAGAAAATGGATTTCACAGTGCCTCGATGAAAGCCATCTGTAAATCCTGCGCCATTAGTCCCGGGACGCTCTATCACCATTTCATCTCCAAAGAAGCCTTGATTCAGGCGATTATCTTACAGGACCAGGAGAGGGCGCTGGCCCGTTTCCGGGAACCGATTGAAGGGATTCATTTCGTTGACTATATGGTCGAGTCTATTGTCTCTCTCACCCATGAAGTCTTTGGGCAACGAGCGCTGGTGGTCGAAATTATGGCGGAAGGGATGCGTAACCCACAGGTCGCCGCCATGCTTAAAAATAAGCATATGACGATCACGGAATTTGTTGCCCAGCGGATGCGTGATGCCCAGCAAAAAGGCGAGATAAGCCCAGACATCAACACGGCAATGACTTCACGTTTACTGCTGGATCTGACCTACGGTGTACTGGCCGATATCGAAGCGGAAGATCTGGCGCGTGAAGCGTCGTTTGCTCAGGGTTTACGCGCGATGATTGGCGGTATCTTAACCGCATCCTGATCCTCTCTCTTTCCGCGGGCTGGTGACAACTGTGCCCGCGTTTCATATCGTAATTTCTCTGTGCAAAAATCATCCTCCCAGGGATCGGAGAATCCCACCTAAATATTCATCGTAGCAATATATCATGAGGGCTTATCGCTCCCAATATGTTCGAGCGAACGTTCGATTGCTTATTTTGTGGCTTCTGTCAACGCTGTTTTAAAGATTAATGCGATCAATATCAAGCTGTGGGTATTGCAGTTTTTGGTTTTTTGATCGCGGTGTCAGTTCTTTTTATTTCCATTTCTCTTCCATGGGTTTCTCACAGATAACTGTGTGCAACACAGAATTGGTTAACTAATAAGATTAAAGGTTGACCAGTATTTTTATCTTAATGAGGAGTCCCTTATGTTACGTCCTGTAGAAACCCCAACCCGTGAAATCAAAAAACTCGACGGCCTGTGGGCATTCAGTCTGGATCGCGAAAACTGTGGAATTGATCAGCGTTGGTGGGAAAGCGCGTTACAAGAAAGCCGGGCAATTGCTGTGCCGGGCAGTTTTAACGATCAGTTCGCCGATGCAGATATTCGTAATTATGTGGGCAACGTCTGGTATCAGCGCGAAGTCTTTATACCGAAAGGTTGGGCGGGCCAGCGTATTGTACTGCGTTTCGATGCGGTCACTCATTACGGCAAAGTGTGGGTAAATAATCAGGAAGTGATGGAGCATCAGGGCGGCTATACGCCATTTGAAGCCGATGTCACTCCGTATGTTATTGCCGGGAAAAGTGTACGTATCACTGTTTGTGTGAACAACGAACTGAACTGGCAGACTATCCCGCCGGGAATGGTGATTACCGACGAAAACGGCAAGAAAAAGCAGTCTTACTTTCATGATTTCTTTAACTACGCCGGGATCCATCGCAGCGTAATGCTCTACACCACGCCGAATACCTGGGTGGACGATATCACCGTGGTGACGCATGTCGCGCAAGACTGTAACCACGCATCTGTTGACTGGCAGGTGGTGGCAAATGGTGATGTCAGCGTTGAACTGCGTGATGCGGATCAACAGGTGGTTGCAACTGGACAAGGCACCAGCGGGACTTTGCAAGTAGTGAATCCGCACCTCTGGCAACCGGGTGAAGGTTATCTCTATGAACTGTGCGTCACAGCCAAAAGCCAGACAGAGTGTGATATCTACCCGCTGCGCGTCGGTATCCGGTCAGTGGCAGTGAAGGGCGAACAGTTCCTGATCAACCACAAACCGTTCTACTTTACTGGCTTTGGTCGTCATGAAGATGCGGATTTGCGCGGCAAAGGATTCGATAACGTGTTGATGGTGCACGATCACGCATTAATGGACTGGATTGGGGCCAACTCCTACCGTACCTCGCATTACCCTTACGCTGAAGAGATGCTCGACTGGGCAGATGAACATGGCATCGTGGTGATTGATGAAACTGCAGCTGTCGGCTTTAACCTCTCTTTAGGCATTGGTTTCGAAGCGGGCAACAAGCCGAAAGAACTGTACAGCGAAGAGGCAGTCAACGGGGAAACCCAGCAGGCGCACTTACAGGCGATTAAAGAGCTGATTGCGCGTGACAAAAACCACCCAAGCGTGGTGATGTGGAGTATTGCCAACGAACCGGATACCCGTCCGCAAGGTGCACGGGAATATTTTGCGCCACTGGCGGAAGCAACGCGTAAACTCGACCCGACGCGTCCGATCACCTGTGTCAATGTAATGTTCTGCGACGCTCACACCGATACCATCAGCGATCTCTTTGATGTGCTGTGCCTGAACCGTTATTACGGTTGGTATGTCCAAAGCGGCGATTTGGAAACGGCAGAGAAGGTACTGGAAAAAGAACTTCTGGCCTGGCAGGAGAAACTGCATCAGCCGATTATCATCACCGAATACGGCGTGGATACGTTAGCCGGCCTGCACTCAATGTACACCGACATGTGGAGTGAAGAGTATCAGTGCGCCTAGCTGGATATGTATCACCGCGTCTTTGATCGCGTCAGCGCTGTCGTCGGTGAGCAGGTATGGAATTTCGCCGATTTTGCGACCTCGCAAGGCATATTGCGCGTTGGCGGTAACAAGAAAGGGATCTTCACTCGCGACCGCAAACCGAAGTCTGCGGCTTTTCTGCTGCAAAAACGCTGGACCGGCATGAACTTCGGTGAAAAACCGCAGCAGGGAGGCAAACAATGAATCAACAACTCTCCTGGCGCGCCATCGTCGGCTACAGCCTCGGTGACGTCGCCAATAACTTCGCCTTCGCAATGGGGGCGCTCTTCCTGTTGAGTTACTACACCGACGTCGCTGGCGTCGGTGCCGCTGCGGCGGGCACCATGCTGTTACTGGTGCGGGTATTCGATGCCTTCGCCGATGTCTTTGCCGGACGAGTGGTGGACAGTGTGAATACCCGATGGGGAAAATTCCGCCCGTTTTTACTCTTTGGTACTGCGCCGTTAATGATCTTCAGCGTGCTGGTATTCTGGGTGCCGACCGACTGGAGCCATAGCAGCAAAGTTGTGTATGCATATTTGACCTACATGGGACTCGGGCTTTGCTACAGCCTGGTGAATATTCCTTATGGTTCACTTGCTACCGCGATGACCCAACAACCACAATCCCGCGCCCGTCTGGGCGCGGCTCGCGGGATTGCCGCTTCATTGACTTTTGTCTGCCTGGCATTTCTGATAGGACCGAGCATTAAGAACTCCAGCCCGGAAGAGATGGTGTCGGTATATCATTTCTGGACAATTGTGCTGGCGATTGCCGGAATGGTGCTTTACTTCATCTGCTTCAAATCGACGCGTGAGAATGTGGTACGTATCGTGGCGCAGCCGTCATTGAAGATCAGTCTGCAAACCCTGAAACGGAATCGCCCGCTGTTTATGTTGTGCATCGGTGCGCTGTGTGTGCTGATTTCGACCTTCGCGGTCAGCGCCTCGTCGTTGTTCTACGTGCGCTATGTGTTAAATGATACCGGGCTGTTCACTGTGCTGGTACTGGTGCAAAACCTGGTCGGTACTGTGGCATCGGCACCGCTGGTGCCGGGGATGGTCGCGAGGATCGGTAAAAAGAATACCTTCCTGATTGGCGCTTTGCTGGGAACCTGCGGTTATCTGCTGTTCTTCTGGGTTTCTGTCTGGTCACTGCCGGTGGCGTTGGTTGCGTTGGCCATCGCATCAATTGGCCAGGGCGTTACCATGACCGTGATGTGGGCACTGGAAGCTGATACCGTAGAATACGGTGAATACCTGACCGGCGTGCGAATTGAAGGGCTCACCTATTCACTATTCTCATTTACCCGTAAATGCGGTCAGGCAATCGGAGGTTCAATTCCTGCCTTTATTTTGGGATTAAGCGGATATATCGCCAATCAGGCGCAAACGCCGGAAGTTATTATGGGCATCCGCACATCAATTGCCTTAGTACCTTGCGGATTTATGCTACTGGCATTCGTCATTATCTGGTTTTATCCGCTCACGGATAAAAAATTCAAAGAAATCGTTGTTGAAATTGATAATCGTAAAAAAGTTCAGCAGCAATTAATCAACGATATCACTAGTTAATATTCAATAAAAATAATCAGAACATCAAAGGTGCAACTATGAGAAAAATAGTGGCCATGGCCGTTATTTGCCTGACGGCTGCCTCTGGCCTTACCTCTGCTTACGCGGCGCAACCGGCTGACGATGAAGCGGGACTACGCATCAGACTGAAAAACGAATTACGCAGGGCTGATAAGCCCAGTGCTGGCACGGGAAGAGATATTTACGCATGGGTACAGGGAGGATTGCTCGATTTCAATAGTGGTTATTATTCCAATATTATTGGCGTTGAAGGCGGGGCGTATTATGTTTATAAATTAGGTGCTCGTGCTGATATGAGTACCCGGTGGTATCTTGATGGTGATAAAAGTTTTGGCTTTGCCCTGGGGGCAGTAAAAATAAAACCCAGTGAAAATAGCCTGCTAAAATTAGGTCGCTTCGGGACGGATTATAGTTATGGTAGCTTACCTTATCGTATTCCGTTAATGGCTGGCAGTTCGCAACGTACATTACCGACTGTTTCTGAAGGAGCATTAGGTTATTGGGCTTTAACGCCAAATATTGATCTGTGGGGAATGTGGCGTTCACGAGTATTTTTATGGACCGATTCAACAACCGGTATTCGTGATGAAGGGGTTTATAACAGCCAGACGGGAAAATACGATAAACATCGCGCACGTTCTTTTTTAGCCGCCAGTTGGCATGATGATACCAGTCGCTATTCTCTGGGGGCATCGGTACAGAAAGATGTTTCCAATCAGATACAAAGTATTCTCGAGAAAAGCATACCGCTTGACCCGAATTATACGTTGAAAGGGGAGTTGCTCGGCTTTTACGCGCAACTTGAAGGTTTAAGTCGTAATACCAGCCAGCCCAATGAAACGGCGTTAGTTAGTGGACAATTGACCTGGAATGCGCCGTGGGGAAGCGTATTTGGCAGTGGTGGTTATTTGCGCCATGCAATGAATGGTGCCGTGGTGGATACCGACATTGGCTATCCCTTTTCATTAAGTCTTGATCGTAACCGTGAAGGAATGCAGTCCTGGCAATTGGGCGTCAACTATCGTTTAACTCCGCAATTTACGCTGACATTTGCACCGATTGTGACCCGCGGCTATGAATCCAGTAAACGAGATGTGCGGATTGAAGGCGCGGGTATCTTAGGGGGTATGAACTATCGGGTCAGCGAAGGGCCGTTACAAGGGATGAATTTCTTTCTTGCTGCCGATAAAGGGCGGGAAAAGCGCGATGGCAGTACGCTGGGCGATCGCCTGAATTACTGGGATGTGAAAATGAGTATTCAGTATGACTTTATGCTGAAGTAAGAAAAAACGCCGGAGAGAAAAATCTCCGGCGTTTTGGCTGTGAATTACTGCTGCGGAATAGCGGGTACAGCCGGAACGTTTAATGCCGGCATCGCAAACATACCCACGAAATCTTCCAGTGGCATTTTCTGCCCGTTTAACGTTATCTGACCGTTAGCATATTGCAGGCTGGTGGTGATGGTATTGTCCTGCAAGGTGGTCAGACGGAACATCTGCCCCATTGCTGATGCACCTTCAACTTGCTGTTTCGCCAGTTTTTTCGCTTGATCTTCCTGATAACCTTCCAGCTTCGCTACCTGAGTCATCAACTCAGTTGCCATATCCACCGGAATGGTCAGTTTCGCATCCAGAGATTTAACCGAGCGGTCCACTTCCTGCGCCAGCGTTTGCGGCGCTTCTTTAGTCGTTGCCGGATCTTTCAGGAACAGCGACAGATTCAGCGCACTTTCACCCTGACTGTTTTTCCAGCTTAGCGGCGCGATAGTAATCACCGGATCGCCTTTCAGCATCAGCGGCAGAGCGCTAAAGAAGGCTTCCGTCACTTTCTCCTGATAAAGTTCGGGATTGTTGGCAATTTCTGGCTGTGCCAGCAGCGCCTGAGTTTGTGCGTTATATTGCTGGCTAAACTGATGCCAGGCTTCGCCATCAATTTGGCCGACTTTTAAAGTCAGCTTGCCACTGCCCAGATCCTGATTCTGTACCTTCAGGCTGTTTAGCGAGTAATCCAGTTGGCTATTGACCGTTTTACCGTCATTGACCAGATCCGATTTACCGCTGATCTCCATGCCTTCCAGCAGTGCCAGTTCTTTGCCCTCCACTGAAATGGTCATTTTTTCCAGCGACAGTTTTTGGTTTCCTACGCGCTCACCAAAACTTGCCAGCGTGCTGGAACCGTCGGTTTTCAGATTATTAAAGGTTAACTGCACTTTCTGGTTGTATTCGTTAACCGCGTCTATCCGACCACTTTGCGCCTCCCCGGAAAGGGAGATAGCTTTGCCGTCTCTGTCTGCATTTAACTGGAACTCGCCGCCGCTAAAGGCGACTTTTTCATCCTTTTGCTCGTAATTCAGTGGCTTGAGCGAAATGTCGGAACTGGAATCTCCGCTGTAACCAATGCGGGAGTTAATCTCAAAAGGCGTTTCACCTTTTGCCATATCAAACAGTGGTTTGCTTACTTCGTTATTAACCAGCGTGGTTTGAATTGATGCCATCGACGGGATCAGGTTCAGTTTTTTAAGCTGGGCAAGCGGGAAGGGACCATGATCAACCGATTCGTTGAAGATGACGCTCTGACCGCTTTTAATCCACGGATTTACTTTTCCGGCAATGGGTTTCACCAACAGTTGCAACTGGCTGCTGAATACGCCGCGATGATAGTTTTGATAACTGACTTCCAGGTTGGATTCAGGAGCTGTCAGTTTGAGTTGCGCGTTCGCCTGCGCGACCATGTCTTCGAGATGGGTTTCAATCTTCTTGCCTGTATACCATGCGCCGCCTGTCCAGACTACGCCTAGCGCAACAATGACGCCTACCGCTACCAGCGATTTATTCATAATGATTATCCATAAAATGAAATCAGGCGGACTGGCCGCCTGAAGGTGTTATAAGCCTTTAATAAGCTTAGCAAGAGATGTTAATTTTTTCAGTAAGCTCTTACAGCTTGTTGTAAACACGCGCTAAACGGCCGTGGCCTTTGACAGTCACCGGTGATTCGTTGGCGGCAATAAACGCTGATTCACCCGGTTTAAGCTGTAACTGCTGAGAACCTTTACACAGCGTTGCATCGCCTTCGACGCAGAACAAAATGGCGGCACTCTGCTGGCTGATGGTGGTTTCTTTATCACTAAGGTCATGCAACGAGAAGGCAAAATCATCCACAGGAATCGGGAAGTCCAGTTCTGCACCTTGTTTCACCGGCTGGGTCAACAACTGGTTAGCCGGTTTGGCTTCGAACTTCACGTTGGCAACCAGTTCCGGAATATCAATGTATTTAGGCGTCAGACCTGCACGCAGCACGTTATCGGAGTTCGCCATCACTTCCAGCGCCACGCCTTGCAGGTAAGCGTGCGGTGTTTCAGCGAACAGGAACATCGCTTCGCCAGGATTCAATTTCACCACATTCAGCAACAGCGGGGAGAACAGACCGCTGTCTTCCGGGTAAAATTCAGAAATTAAACGAATCGTTTGCCATGGTTCACCCTGCTGGCTGTCGAGGGCCGATTTTAAAATCGCCAGCGCGCGGGATTTTTCTTCACCCTGCATATTCAACAGGCTGGCGAACAGTTCGCTTAAACGTTCGGCATCAGGCTGTTGTAAAAAGTGAGCAATCGCCGGATGTGCACCTGCGACCGGCTGGAGCAGGGAGACAATCTCGGAAAACTCACGAAACGCGTTCATCGCGAGGAAAGGGGTCAGGGCGAAAACCAGCTCAGGCTTGTGATTAGGATCTTTATAGTTACGCTCAGCGGCATCCATCGGAATACCTGCAGCATTTTCTTTGGCAAAACCGATTTCAGAATTGCGTTTGTTTGGATGAACCTGAATGGAGAGCGGCTGGGCTGCGCATAATACTTTGAACAGGAAAGGCAACTCGCCAAAGCGTTTGGCAACGGCATCTCCCAAAAGAGTCGCTTTATCACTCTCAATCACATCACGCAGTGAAACGATATCTCCTGTGGCATCGTGCACACGTGAACTGCTCTTTGGATGCGCGCCCATCCACAACTCGGCCATCGGCTGGCTGGACGGATTTTCCATACCATAAAGTTCAGTCAACGCCGTTTTGCTGCCCCAGGCATAGTTTTGCTCTGAGTTAATGAGTTTTTGCATGATCAATCCCTGTTTTAATGTGGAAATTAATCCCGCTATTAAAGCAAGAATCCTACGGGAAGTAACCTGGAGCCGCAAAAAGTCGTACTAGTCTCAGTTTTTGTTAAAAAAGTGTGTAGGATATTGTTACTCGCTTTTAACAGGGCAACGGAACACCCGCCCAGAGCATAACCAAACCAGGCAGTAAGTGAGAGAACAATGTCAAACAAACCCTTTCATTATCAGGCTCCTTTTCCACTCAAAAAAGATGATACTGAGTATTACCTGCTAACCAGCGAACACGTTAGCGTATCTGAATTTGAAGGGCAGGAGATTTTGAAAGTCGCACCCGAAGCGTTAACTCTGTTGGCGCGTCAGGCGTTTCATGATGCGTCATTTATGCTGCGTCCGGCTCACCAACAACAGGTGGCCGACATTCTGCGTGACCCGGAGGCCAGCGAAAATGATAAATATGTGGCGCTGCAATTCCTGCGTAACTCCGACATCGCGGCAAAAGGCGTTCTGCCAACCTGTCAGGATACCGGCACCGCGATTATTGTTGGTAAAAAAGGGCAGCGTGTATGGACCGGTGGCGGTGATGAAGCGGCGCTGGCGCGCGGTGTCTATAACACTTATATCGAGGATAATCTGCGCTACTCGCAAAACGCGCCGCTGGATATGTATAAAGAGGTGAATACCGGCACCAACTTGCCAGCGCAGATCGATCTTTATGCCGTTGATGGCGACGAGTACAAATTCCTCTGTATCGCCAAAGGTGGCGGTTCGGCAAACAAGACGTATCTCTATCAGGAAACCAAAGCGTTACTGACGCCGGGAAAACTGAAAAATTACCTGGTTGAGAAGATGCGCACGCTGGGTACGGCGGCCTGTCCTCCGTATCATATTGCGTTCGTTATTGGTGGAACTTCTGCAGAAACGAATCTTAAAACGGTGAAACTGGCTTCCGCTAAATACTATGATGAACTGCCAACGGAAGGGAATGAGCACGGTCAGGCGTTCCGCGATGTGGAACTTGAAAAAGAATTGCTGATCGAAGCGCAAAATCTTGGTCTGGGTGCGCAGTTTGGTGGTAAATACTTCGCTCACGACATCCGCGTGATTCGCCTGCCACGTCACGGCGCATCCTGCCCGGTCGGTATGGGCGTCTCCTGTTCTGCTGACCGTAATATCAAAGCGAAGATCAACCGTCAGGGGATTTGGATCGAAAAACTGGAACATAATCCAGGCAAATATATCCCGGAAGAGCTGCGCAAAGCAGGAGAAGGCGAAGCGGTGCGCGTTGACCTTAACCGTCCGATGAAAGAGATCCTCGCACAGTTGTCGCAGTATCCCGTTTCTACACGCTTATCGCTTAACGGCACGATTATCGTTGGTCGTGATATTGCTCACGCCAAACTGAAAGAGCGGATGGATAACGGTGAAGGGCTGCCGCAGTATATTAAAGATCATCCGATTTACTACGCGGGTCCGGCCAAAACGCCGGAAGGTTATGCCTCCGGTTCTCTTGGCCCAACGACCGCCGGACGGATGGATTCTTATGTCGATCAACTGCAAGCGCTGGGCGGAAGTATGATCATGCTGGCGAAAGGCAACCGCAGCCAGCAGGTGACGGATGCTTGTAAAAAACACGGCGGCTTCTACCTCGGCAGTATCGGTGGTCCGGCAGCTGTATTAGCGCAGGGAAGTATTAAGAGCCTGGAATGTGTTGAATATCCGGAACTGGGAATGGAAGCCATCTGGAAAATTGAAGTGGAAGATTTCCCGGCGTTTATCCTTGTGGATGATAAAGGAAATGACTTCTTCCAGCAGATACAACTCACACAATGCACCCGCTGTGTGAAATAAACAGAGCCGCCCTTCGGGGCGGTTTTTTTACATGGCACGAAAGACCAAACGTTTGTTATCAAATGGTAAATAATGAGTGAGCTAAAAGTTGCTTAACGAAAGCAAAACAGAAAGAAAAAATTAATCAGGTGAGGAGCAGGCCATGAATACAGTACGCAGCGAAAAAGATTCGATGGGAGCGATTGATGTCCCGGCAGATAAGCTGTGGGGCGCACAAACTCAGCGCTCGCTGGAGCATTTCCGCATTTCGACGGAGAAAATGCCCACCTCACTGATTCATGCGCTGGCGCTAACCAAGCGCGCAGCGGCAAAAGTTAATGAAGATTTAGGCTTGTTGTCTGAAGAGAAAGCGAGCGCCATTCGGCAGGCGGCGGATGAAGTACTGGCAGGACAGCATGACGACGAATTCCCGCTGGCTATCTGGCAGACCGGCTCCGGCACGCAAAGTAACATGAACATGAACGAAGTGTTGGCTAACCGGGCCAGTGAATTACTCGGCGGCGTGCGCGGGATGGAACGTAAAGTTCACCCTAACGACGACGTGAACAAAAGCCAAAGTTCCAACGATGTCTTTCCGACGGCGATGCACGTTGCGGCACTACTGGCGCTGCGCAAGCAACTCATTCCACAACTTAAAACCCTGACCCAGACGCTGAGTGAAAAATCCCGCGCATTTGCCGATATCGTCAAAATCGGTCGTACCCACTTGCAGGACGCGACGCCGTTAACGCTGGGGCAGGAGATTTCCGGCTGGGTAGCGATGCTGGAGCATAATCTCAAACATATCGAATACAGCCTGCCTCACGTAGCGGAACTGGCTCTGGGCGGTACAGCGGTGGGTACTGGACTAAATACCCATCCGGAATATGCGCGTCGCGTAGCAGATGAACTGGCAGTCATTACCTGTGCACCGTTTGTTACCGCGCCGAACAAATTTGAAGCGCTGGCGACCTGTGATGCCCTGGTTCAGGCGCACGGCGCGTTGAAAGGGTTGGCTGCGTCACTGATGAAAATTGCCAATGATGTCCGCTGGCTGGCCTCTGGCCCGCGCTGCGGAATTGGTGAAATCTCAATCCCGGAAAATGAGCCGGGCAGCTCAATCATGCCAGGGAAAGTGAACCCAACACAGTGCGAAGCATTAACCATGCTCTGCTGTCAGGTGATGGGGAACGACGTGGCGATCAACATGGGTGGCGCTTCCGGTAACTTTGAACTGAACGTCTTCCGTCCGATGGTGATCCATAATTTCCTGCAATCGGTGCGCTTGCTGGCAGATGGCATGGAAAGTTTCAACAAACACTGTGCAGTGGGCATTGAACCGAATCGTGAGCGAATCAATCAATTACTCAATGAATCGCTGATGCTGGTGACTGCGCTTAACACCCACATTGGTTATGACAAAGCCGCCGAGATCGCCAAAAAAGCGCATAAAGAAGGGCTGACCTTAAAAGCGGCGGCCCTTGCGCTGGGGTATCTTAGCGAAGCCGAGTTTGACCGCTGGGTACGGCCAGAACAGATGGTCGGCAGTATGAAAGCCGGGGGTTAATCTGCAACATACAGGTGCAGCCGTGGAATGATTAAACGAAGCGGCTGCGCCTGTGGTTTATAACGGTGCTGCACATTGTCGGCATCGTAATTTAACAACTCACCAACGTCTGGCACGCCCGCGCCATTATCCCGATTAATCAGTGCAATCAGCGGCGTAGGGCAGGCGTGTTGTACTTGTTTTTGATCTCCTTTGTACCAGACGCGGGCAATCGGCTGCACCTTCACCGGACGTTTGATTTTTAACTTCGCGTTCTGTGGCAGGGCAGCGATATCCTGATATTCTCGCTCCAGTTTTCTTTGCCACTCCTCGCGCGTCCACGGTGCGACACTGCGTGGTGATTTCAGGCTTTTTTCCAGCTGTGCCAAGACTTCATCACGATGCAAATTTTTAATGATATGTTTATTAGCCCAGCCAAAACGTAAAGTGGCGGGGGCGTGCAGAACGGTGAGCGTGCGGTAAGCATTAAGTGTAATCAGCCCCGGCAAATGACGATGCACCCATTCAAAACGTGCCGCGGAGGGGAGTTCTGATTCAACCGTGACGATATGCTCGAACGTGGTCTTGAGTTTATTGATGTGCTGAATATGACTGACTAACGCTGCTTGCGAAAAGTTATCGACCTGGTAACACAACACGCCAGGCAGACGGACAGCGGCCTTGCTGCTGCGATTTTCGGACTGTTGTTGAATAAATAAATGGCGAAAATGACGCAACGCCAGCGATTGCGCGTCGTTGCCGAGATGTTGTTTTACCTCAATACGATTAAGCGGATTATGCTCATCCTCTTTTTTTACCTCCGGCAAAGAGAACACGCGGGCAACCAGCAATTTGTGCTGTTCTAGCTCAGCGGCAAATGCAGCCAGCTCTTGTTCCATCTGGCGAAAAGTAGTGTTGAGTCGGTCTACGAGATCGTAACGCGCCATAATATTAACCACTTTAGTTACAACATCCTTATTTTATAGCACAGTGGTGGTGACTTGACCACCGTGCGCATAGTGTCAGGCAGAGGTAAATTGCGGGATGTTATGCCATAACGGCCAGCTGAACGAGAAGCGGGCACCACCCAGTTCGCTGGTGTCACAATTAACCGTACCGCCCATTGCCAGTGCTATAGAGTGGACAATTGCCAGCCCCAGCCCGCAGCCGCCGGTTGAGCGATCCCGGCTGGGATCGAGGCGAACAAAAGGTTCAAAGATATGTTCGCGGTTTTCTGGGGCAATCCCTGGGCCATCATCCTCAACAATTAATGTCGCTCTATTCCCCGACAGTAGCAGGCTGGTTTCAACCGTTGAGTGACAGTAGCGCAGGGCGTTATTGAGCAAATTATCCAGCACGCGCTCCATTAAGCGCATATCCAACGCCGCATAATGGCCTTGCGCGAGCGTTTTTATCCGTACCGTTTTATCGGGCGTTACTGCCTGAATATCTGCCAGATGCGTTGACAGCCACAACGGCAGGTCTGGTTCGCTAAGATGAAGCTCATTTTGTGGGCGGTCGAGTCGGGCATAAGTCAGCAGCTCTTCGATTAAAGCTTCAAGTTGACTGATATCGCGATTCAACGCCTGGGATTCGGCGGCGCTCAGGTTATCGCTCATCTCCAGTCGATAACGCAGGCGCACTAACGGTGTTCGCAGTTCGTGAGCGATACCGTCAATAAGCTGTTTTTTGCTGGCAATCAAGGCGTTGATATTGTCCGCCATCTGGTTAAATGCGACGCCAAGTCGTTCAAAGCTCGAACCTTCATCAAAGTGGATACGCTCACTGAGATGCCCATCGCCAAATCGTTGCGCCGCTGCTTCCAGTTTTAACATATCCTGCCAGTGCGGACGCATCCAGATAAACACCGGAAAGGCGAGGGAAATGGCAATAAAAGCGATCAGGGCGATATCCAGCAATCGCATCTGATGGAGGTAATAAAGATAAGGAACAGGACCAACTGCCAGCACGTAGTGGCTGCGCGGGATACGTTGCAAAAAAGTGTACTGATCGTCCAGAGCGACAATTTCGCCGCCACGCAGCCGGTGCATGGAAATATCATCAAGATGGTATTTACTCAGTGGCTCGACACGCAGATCGAAAGAGAGATTTAAATCCATCTCTTTCAGCGTCTTACCCCAGTCGTGTGGGGGGATCTCACGCAATTCGCTGCGCATCAGATACAGCGAACTGTTCATCAAATCATCCAGCGACTGTTTGCCTGCGCGTTCGGCGGTAAATTTGTACACCAGCCCGACCAGCAGAGACATCACAAGGAAGCAGACAAACAATAACAGGTAAAACTGGATAAACAGTTTTTTCATCGCTTATTCCCACGCATGAGGCGCAAAAAGATAGCCTTTGTTACGCACGGTTTTAATACGATAAGGTTCTGCGGCGTTATCGAGCAGTTTTTTTCTTAACCGCGAAATAGCCACGTCCACGCTACGATCCAGTCCGTCATAACTGACGCCGCGTAAATTTTTCAGCAATGCATCGCGGTCCATGATTTGCCCGGCATGGGTAGCTAATTCCCACAATAATTCGAAATCAGCTGTCGAGAGCGAGATTTCAGTGTTAGCCAGGGTGACTACGCGGTTGATGGGATCGATGGTCAACGTGCCGAAATGCAGGGCTTTGTAGGGAGTCAGAGACGTTTCCTGAATACCTTTGGTCACTGTGGCTTGCTCATTCTGACGCAAATGCAAACGTAAACGCGCTAGCAAAACAGCAGGGGGCGTCGTTTTGAGAATATAGTCGCAGGCACCCATTTCCAGTGCCAGGATGTGGTTCATATCGCTATCGAGAGAGGTTAGAAGAACAATCGGTCCGGACCACTTTGCGCGTAAATCACGACAAATGGTCATGCCGTCCTTGCCTGGTAGCATGATGTCGAGTAACACCAAATCCGGATTTTCTCGCAGAATAGTTTCTTCGGCCCGGTCGCCGCGCGGCTCTACGGTAACCTGCATATCATGTTTTGCCAGGTATGCGGCAATCAGTGCACCGACTTCCGCATCATCTTCCACAAATACGATAGTGTTCATAACATTCACGGTAGATATAAAAACGTCACAATACACCGCACTGTTTTTACTTACTATCAATCGTTTCTAAACAAGGTTTCATCAGGTATTCTACTGATGACTTGTTATGAAAGTGTTAAGGTAAAAAGATGGGGCTGGTAATCAAAGCTGCGCTCGGTGCGCTGGTAGTGCTGTTGATTGGTGTTTTAGCAAAAACGAAAAATTATTATATCGCCGGGCTGATTCCACTTTTCCCGACCTTTGCGCTTATCGCGCATTATATTGTTGCCAGCGAACGCGGCATTGAAGCCTTACGCGCAACCATCATTTTTAGTATGTGGTCGATTATTCCCTATTTTGTTTACCTGGCGTCCCTATGGTATTTCACCGGAATGATGCGCTTGCCCGCTGCTTTTGTTAGCTCTGTTGCGTGCTGGGGAATAAGCGCATGGGTGTTGATTATATGCTGGATTAAGCTGCATTAACGCAGATGACGACCGCCATCAAGTGGGAGACTGCGTCCGGTGACAAAGCAGCTGGTAAGTAAGTAATCGACCAGGTCGATCACTTCTTTCTCGCCAGGCGCTGTTTTCATCAGTGATTTATTCAGCGCCTGTTGTCGATATTCAGCATCATCATGTTCATTAAACAGGATCAGCGATGGCGCAATAGAATTCACTTTCACTTCCGGTGCCAGCTTGCGGGCAAACGAGCGGGTCATATTATCCAGTGCCGCTTTGCTTGCAGCATACGCAATATGTTTGTCGCTACCGCGCTCCACCACATAATCGGTAAAGTGAATGATATCGCTGGCGGCGTGTCCGTGCCCACGCAGTAATCTTTCCAGAGCATGGTTGAGCAGGTATGGGGTATTAACGTGGATCTGCATCATGCAAGCCAGTACGTCGGTCAGTGGCGCTCCCGGTTTTTCCGCCATCCACGCGCTGGCGTTATGCAAAATAGCACGCAGACCATGGGTGCTTTTTAGTACTTCATCGGCAAACGCCATCACACCGTCGTTGGTCGAAAAATCAGCCTGAATACACTGCGCACCTGCCTTAATCAGTCCATCAATGGCGGGATAGTGCGTCCGATAGCTGACAATCACCGGTTGCTTTTGATTAATGAAATGCCATGCGAGGGCGAGGCCGATGCGGCGACCTCCGCCAGTAATTAATATTGGCAAGGACTGGGTTTTACCCATCGTTATCTCCTTTGCTATCCAACGATGGGATGAACGTTATCCCACCAGCATCCAGGTCGCCGGAACTGAGGCAATTAACAGCATGCCAATCAGCACCATTTCCTGACGGTTCAGTACATTATCATGTGTATGCGTTTTACGCGCGTACAGGAAAACCAGCAGCCCCGGCGCATACAGAACAACGGATAACAGCAAGTGCATTGGACCAGAGGCGTACAGTAACCATAAGCCATAAATGCAGGCACCGACACCTACCGCCTTATGCAGTGGACGGGTTGCGATTTTCAGCAAGAACGCGCCGACCAGGAAATAGGGCACCAGAATCATTTCTGAGGCGATGGTCAGCAATGTGTTGTAATCGGAACCGGTCAGCCAGATGAGCACCAGACAAATTTGCACGCAGATGTTGGTCAGCCACAGTGAAGCGGATGGCGCAGCTTGTACGTTCTGGCGCGCAAAAATGCGCGGGAATGCTTTATGAGTGGCTGCAAGGAACGGAACTTCTGCTGCCATGATGGTCCAGCTTAAGTACGCGCCGCAAACGGAAACGATCAAACCGGCAGCGATGATGATTTCGCCCCACGGTCCCATCATTTCCACCATCAGACCGGCCATTGACGGGTTACGAATTTCAGCCAGTTCAGGACGTGCCACCACGCCCAGCGAAAGCAGCGTTACCAGCAAATAAACGCCCAGAGCGGAGAGAACCGCCAGCAGTGTCGCTTTGCCAACATCACGCTTATTACGCGCACGCGCAGAAACAACCACGGCACCTTCCACACCAATGAAAACCCACAGGGTGATCAGCATGGTGTTTTTCACCTGTTCCCACACGGGTACGCCAAGTGCAAGTCCGGTGAAGTCGAGCTTGAAGGTATCCAGTTTGAACATCATCATCGCCAGCACAACAAACAGACCCAACGGCAACAATTTTGCCAGTGTCGCCACAAGGTTAATGCTGGCAGCGGTTTGCACCCCGCGCAGGATCAAAAAGTGAACAATCCACAATAAAGCCGATGCACCGACGATCGATTGCCAGGTATTACCATCGCCAAACAGGCGCAATTCCGGCGTGTCCGTAAAAAAGCTTAACGCGGAAAAAACGATCACCAGATAGGAGACGTTGGCGATGACCGCGCACAGCCAGTATCCCCATGCGGAACAAAAGCCGATTAGCTCGCCAAACCCTTCGCGGGCATAGGTAAAGATACCGCCGTCAAGTTCGGGGCGAATGCGCGTGAGGATCAGCATGGCAAAGGCCAGCAATAAAATGCCAGCGCCAGTAATACCCCAGCCGATGAGCAGTGCTGCCGGGCTGGCAACTGCCGCCATATTTTGCGGCAGACTGAAAACACCCGCGCCCAGCATTGAGCTTAATACCAGCGCGGTGAGTGCGCTCAGTCCCAGTTTCTTTTCCATCGATATCCAGTGATTAAAACGTGACAAGAAGAATAAATATTAGGGCAAAACGCATAAAAATGGAGTTTGCCACTGAAGCGCGGGATTTTACGAAGAGATGTGTCTGCATGCAATGGTCGCAGGGAAATTTATGACTAAAAATGCGAAAGGCGGCATCAAGCCGCCTTATAGGAGTAACTGAATAGTTATTTATACAGATCTGCGCTGACGGTCAGGTTATTACCACGTTCCTGCCACTGGCGGGTGATGTGGTAATACTTAGCACCTTTCTTCGCGGCACGTTTCGCAACCTGATAGGAGACTTCGGTCATGTTGCCGTAGTTGCCAGAGAATTTGATGCTGTCGAACGGGACCATCATCGCTGCTGTCGCTTTGTTCAGTTCTTCGACTTTAGTGCCATCCGGGAGCGTGACGGTGTAACGCCCGCCTTTTGATGACTGGGTTTCAAAGAAGCGACCGACTTCAGAACTTGGTGATGCGGTAGTCGCAACCCCCGGGATCTCAACTTTCTTCGCGGCTTCGCCACCGGCAGCCAGAGCTGCACGTCCTCCTTCGGAATCTGCCGGGATTACATCCGGGCTCTGGACGATACGTTTCTTAGCATCTTTTTTATAGATGAATGCAGTAATACGCTGGTTACCACCCTGGTTGGCATCGATTTGACGAACAATGTAGAAAGAGTAGGCACCTTTCGCTTTTGCCGCTTTGGTGATGGCATCATTGACTTCTGGCTGGCTACGATAGAAGCCCTGGACGGTGACCGTGTCAAACGGTTCAATCAGAACAGCCTGATCTTTCGGCAGTTCGACAACACCGTTAATTACGCGATTACTTGTTTCTTCTGCTTTTTCAGCATCGGCTTTATAGAGGTCAGCGACTACACGCCAGTTACCGCTGTTACCAAAATCAGAAGTGTCGACAACATAAAAAGAGGCGGCACCTTCTTTATCTGCGCGACGAGAAACGGCTTTCACCGCTTCGCCAATAGCATTAAAACGACCGGTAACCACTACACGGTCAAAAGGTTTAACCGCTGCCGCTTGCTCCGGTGTCAGTTCTGTTGCTGCGTTAACGGAGAATGCCGTAGCAGAAAGCAGTGCCGACGCCAGGAGGGTGTTCTTAAGCTTCATAAAAATAATCCTTCGCCTTGCGCAAACCAGGTACTGGTATTGTTATTAACGAGAAACGTGGCTGATTATTGCATTTAAACGGTGTAACTGTCTGCGTCATTTTTCATATCACATTCCTTAAACCAATTTTAATTCTGCTCAAATGACCGTCTATGCTTAAAAAACAGCCGTATCACCATCAATACTACTGAAGCAACTGAATTGTATAAGTTAATTTAATGTTAAGTAGTGATTTGTGCCGGGGCGATGTCTCGTTTTACCCGGCCGCCGAAGACAATTATCAGTCTTTATCCGGCGTTCTAAGGTGTTTATCCCACTATCACGGCTGAATCGTTAATATTTTGCGAGTTCACGCCGAAATACTGATTTTTGGCGCTAGATCACAGGCATAATTTTCAGTACGTTATAGGGCGTTTGTTACTAATTTATTTTAACGGAGTAACATTTAGCTCGTACATGAGCGGCTTGTGTGGCTCCTGACACAGGCAAACCATCATCAATAAAACCGATGGAAGGGAATATCATGCGAATTGGCATACCAAGAGAACGGTTAACCAATGAAACCCGTGTTGCAGCAACGCCAAAAACAGTGGAACAGCTGCTGAAACTGGGTTTTACCGTCGCGGTAGAGAGCGGCGCGGGTCAACTGGCAAGTTTTGACGATAAAGCGTTTGTGCAAGCGGGCGCTGAAATTGTAGAAGGGAATAGCGTCTGGCAGTCAGAGATCATTCTGAAGGTCAATGCGCCGTTAGATGATGAAATTGCGTTACTGAATCCTGGGACAACGTTGGTGAGTTTTATCTGGCCTGCGCAGAATCCGGAATTAATGCAAAAACTTGCGGAACGTAACGTGACCGTGATGGCGATGGACTCTGTGCCGCGTATCTCACGCGCACAATCGCTGGACGCACTAAGCTCGATGGCGAATATCGCCGGTTATCGCGCCATTGTTGAAGCGGCACATGAATTTGGGCGCTTCTTTACCGGACAAATCACTGCGGCCGGGAAAGTGCCACCGGCAAAAGTGATGGTGATTGGTGCCGGTGTCGCAGGTCTGGCCGCCATTGGCGCAGCAAACAGTCTCGGCGCGATTGTGCGTGCATTCGACACCCGCCCGGAAGTGAAAGAACAAGTTCAAAGTATGGGCGCAGAATTCCTCGAGCTGGATTTTAAAGAGGAAGCGGGCAGCGGTGATGGCTATGCCAAAGTGATGTCGGACGCGTTCATCAAAGCGGAAATGGAACTCTTTGCCGCCCAGGCAAAAGAGGTCGATATCATTGTCACCACCGCGCTTATTCCAGGCAAACCAGCGCCGAAGCTAATTACCCGTGAAATGGTTGACTCCATGAAGGCGGGCAGTGTGATTGTCGACCTGGCAGCCCAAAACGGCGGCAACTGTGAATACACCGTGCCGGGTGAAATCTTCACTACGGAAAATGGTGTCAAAGTAATTGGTTACACCGATCTTCCGGGCCGTCTGCCGACGCAATCCTCACAGCTTTACGGCACTAACCTCGTTAATCTGCTGAAACTGTTGTGCAAAGAGAAAGACGGCAACATCACTGTTGATTTTGATGATGTGGTGATTCGCGGCGTGACCGTGATCCGTGCGGGCGAAATTACCTGGCCGGCACCGCCGATTCAGGTATCAGCTCAGCCGCAGGCGGCACAAAAAGCGGCACCGGAAGTGAAAACTGAGGAAAAATGTGCCTGCTCACCGTGGCGTAAATACGCGTTGATGGCGTTGGCAATCATCCTTTTCGGCTGGATGGCAAGCGTTGCGCCAAAAGAGTTCCTTGGACACTTCACTGTGTTCGCGCTGGCCTGCGTTGTCGGTTATTACGTGGTGTGGAATGTATCGCACGCGCTGCATACACCGTTGATGTCGGTCACCAACGCGATTTCAGGGATTATTGTTGTCGGAGCACTGTTGCAGATTGGCCAGGGCGGCTGGGTTAGCTTCCTTAGTTTTATCGCGGTGCTTATAGCCAGCATTAATATTTTCGGTGGCTTCACCGTGACTCAGCGCATGCTGAAAATGTTCCGCAAAAATTAAGGGGTAACATATGTCTGGAGGATTAGTTACAGCTGCATACATTGTTGCCGCGATCCTGTTTATCTTCAGTCTGGCCGGTCTTTCGAAACATGAAACGTCTCGCCAGGGTAACAACTTCGGTATCGCCGGGATGGCGATTGCGTTAATCGCAACCATTTTTGGACCGGATACGGGTAATGTTGGCTGGATCTTGCTGGCTATGGTCATTGGTGGGGCAATTGGTATCCGGCTGGCGAAGAAAGTTGAAATGACCGAAATGCCAGAACTGGTGGCGATCCTGCATAGCTTCGTGGGTCTGGCGGCAGTGCTGGTTGGTTTTAACAGCTATCTGCATCATGACGCGGGAATGGCACCGATTCTGGTCAATATTCACCTGACGGAAGTGTTCCTCGGTATCTTCATCGGGGCGGTAACGTTTACGGGTTCGGTGGTGGCGTTCGGCAAACTGTGTGGCAAGATTTCGTCTAAACCGTTGATGCTGCCAAACCGTCACAAAATGAACCTGGCGGCTCTGATCGTTTCCTTCCTGCTGCTGATTGTATTTGTTCGCACGGATAGCGTCGGCCTGCAAGTGCTGGCATTGCTGATAATGACCGCCATTGCGCTGGTATTCGGCTGGCATTTAGTCGCCTCCATCGGTGGTGCAGATATGCCAGTGGTGGTGTCGATGCTGAACTCGTACTCCGGCTGGGCGGCTGCGGCTGCGGGCTTTATGCTCAGCAACGACCTGCTGATTGTGACCGGTGCGCTGGTCGGTTCTTCGGGCGCTATCCTTTCTTACATTATGTGTAAGGCGATGAACCGTTCCTTTATCAGCGTTATTGCGGGTGGTTTCGGCACTGACGGCTCTTCTACTGGTGATGATCAGGAAGTGGGCGAGCACCGCGAAATCACCGCAGAAGAGACAGCGGAACTGCTGAAAAACTCCCATTCAGTGATCATTACTCCGGGGTACGGCATGGCAGTCGCGCAGGCGCAATATCCTGTCGCTGAAATTACCGAGAAACTGCGCGCTCGTGGTATCAACGTGCGTTTCGGTATCCACCCGGTTGCGGGGCGTTTGCCTGGACATATGAACGTATTGCTGGCTGAAGCAAAAGTACCGTATGACATCGTGCTGGAAATGGACGAGATCAACGATGACTTTGCTGATACCGATACCGTACTGGTGATTGGTGCTAACGATACGGTTAACCCGGCGGCGCAGGATGCTCCGAAGAGTCCGATTGCTGGTATGCCTGTGCTGGAAGTGTGGAAAGCGCAGAACGTGATTGTCTTTAAACGTTCGATGAACACTGGCTATGCTGGTGTGCAAAACCCGCTGTTCTTCAAGGAAAACACCCACATGCTGTTTGGTGACGCCAAAGCCAGCGTGGATGCAATCCTGAAAGCTCTGTAACCCTGACGGCCTCTGCGGAGGCCGTCACTCTTTATTGAGATCGCTTAACAGAACGGCGATGCTTTGACCTCCCGCTGTTTGTTCAAGCGCAATTTTGACAATAATTGTCAACGGCACGGAAAGCAGCATACCCACCGGTCCTAACAACCATCCCCAAAAAATCAACGACAAAAATACCACCAATGTGGAAAGCCCCAGCCCACGTCCCATGATGCGCGGCTCCAGAATATTGCCGAAGACCAGATTAATCAGCAGATATCCCGCCAGCACCAGCAACGCTTCGTAGAAGCCATTAAACACCAGTACCTGAGCGATAGGGGGGATTGCCGCGAGAACTGAACCAATATTCGGGATGTAATTAAGCGCAAAGGCCAGCAATCCCCAGACAAAAGCGAAGCGAACATCGAGTGCGGCGAGCATCGCCCAGGCGACCTGGCCGGTGATGATGCTGATGGCTGTTTTCAGCACCAGATAATGAGACACACTGTCAATCGCACGCTGAATCGCCGCCATCCCTTCAACCGGACGCGCCATCATTTGCTGAAATTTTCCGGGCAATTGTGGCACTTCGAGCAACATAAACAGCACCGTCAGCAGCAATAAAAAGATTGATGACATGGCATTAGATAACTGCGTCAATAAGTTGGTGAGCAACGTCATCGCCGCGTTCGGATCAATGTAATGCGCCAGCTGGTCAACTGAGACATCAATCCCTACGCGTTGCAACAACGGTTCAATCGCTTGCAGCGGCGTCATAATAGAGTTGCGATATTGCGGTAACGTCCGCGTCAACTCATTGAGCGCGGAACCCAGATAAGCTAACAGCAACACCATCGCCATCACGATGATGGTCATCAAAATTGACACTGCCAGTACACGCGGCACACGCCAGCGGACCATGTGTTGCACCAGCGGGTTAAGAATAACAGCATTTTATCATTTAGTGTTTTTTGCTGTTTCATAATGTTTCAGGCTGTGCATTATGTTTTTGATTATCAACAGATTTGTGATTTTCCTTGTTCCAGCTTGTTTCACGTTGTAGCCCTTTGTGCAACGATCGGTGTAGTCACTGGTGTAGTCACTTTTTCGTAAAGAGGGGGTAAAACGTGAGCAGAGCAATGAACAAACTGAGCGATACCTTGCTAAGGAAACTTCATGGTAAGCCAGCGGAGAAAAACACGTTTTATAGTGATGGCGGAAACCTGAGCGTGAAATATTTAACATCAGGGAAATTGACCTGGTATTTCACATACAGGGCCGGAACGGGAAGGGAGACACGACCCGAACGCATTAAGCTGGGAAGTTATCCTGATCTGAGCCTGAAAGCAGCCAGGGAAAAAGCCGCACAGTGTCGCACATGGCTGGCTGAGGGGAAAAATCCACGTCATGAGATGAATTACACCGTACAGGAAGCGTTAAAGCCCGTAACGGTTGGCGATGCGCTCACCTACTGGCTTGAGTATTACGTAAAGGAAAACCGCGTGGATTATATCGCCCTGAAAAGGCGACTTAATAATCACGTAATACAGCAGATTGGTGCTATGCCGCTGGATAAATGCGAGCTACGGCACTGGCTGGCCTGTTTTGACCAGGTGGCAAAGCGAACGCCTGTTACTGCCGGATTCGTGCTACAGGCGTGCAAACAGGCGCTTAAGTTCTGCCGTAGGCGGCGCTATGCAATCAGCAACGTTCTGGACGATCTGAACGTGGCGGACGTTGGGAAAAAACCGGATATAAGCGAACGTGTCTTAAGTAACAAAGAACTTGGCGAATTATTGCAGGCACTGGACAAAAAAATATTCTCCCCTTACTACGTCGCGTTAATCCGCCTCCTGATTGTCTTCGGAGCCAGAACGGTAGAACTGAGGTTATCGGAGATCGGGGAGTGGGATTTTACGGAAATGCTATGGACCGTTCCGAAGGAGCACAGCAAAACGAAGGTCGCAATATTCCGGCCCATACCGGAAGCGATCCTGCCGTTCGTCACGCAGCTGGTGGAGCAGAACAGGCACACGGGCTTATTGCTGGGGGAAGTGAAACAGGAGGCCAGCGTATCGCAGTATGGAAGATTAGCGCACAGGAGGCTTAATCATCCTCACTGGTCACTGCATGACATCCGGCGCACCTTTACAACCATGCTGAACGATTTAGGCGTTGATCCGCATGTCGTGGAGCAGCTTACAGGCCACCAGATGCCAGGAATGCAGCGAGTTTATAATCATTCCCGTTATCTGGATGCTAAACGCAATGCGCTGGATATGTGGATGGAGCGGTTAGGGATACTGGCGGGAACACATGAAAACGTAACCACGCTACCAGTAGCCAGAAGAAAATAATTTTTTTCGTATTTTTTCAGTATGCGCATACTGGATATGCGAACAGATACAACGTGCAACAATGAGCAACAATGCGGAACAACTACGAACAAGAGGCGAAAAAGTGTACAGATTTATAAGTAGCTGATTTTTAATGTGTCACTGGTTTTTTATACACTAGCGAATCACTCTTTAAATAGCGAGAAAAAAGGCATGAAACAATATTTTATGCCTTTGTATTAACATGAATTTAAATGATTTTATCCTGATTATTCCTCTTTCTGTAAACCATGCGACCTCAACATTTGCCAACTCTGAATCATCCTGACACAATCAGACACATCCCAACGCAATAGAACACGAAATAACTCTTTAAGAAACGAAAGGGGGCAATAGTGTTAAGCACTGATCGGTTTATACGTGAAAAAGAATGCGAAAAGCTAACAGGCCTTAGCCGCTCATGCCGCTACCGCCTGGAAAAGGCCGGACAATTCCCATCACGTCGTAAACTTAGCGGTCGTTCCGTTGGCTGGTCTTTATCCGAGGTTCTGGCCTGGAAGGATAGCTGCAAGGCAGTTCATTAATCACGCTGGCGGCACGCAGCCGCCACACATCAATCATCTGAACACAGAGCTATAACCATGAAGATTGAATATACGCCAGAACGTGGGCGGGGATTCGTTCGCCCTGGTGAAACTGAAAAACAACAAAATTGGGGTTTTTCAGGAATAAAAAAAGCGGCCCCGAAATGGAGCCGCCTTTCTGAACAGATAACCCGCTGCGCCGTTTGTGTGTGTGATCTCAAACATAAGCACGGGGATGATAGCCGCTATCAGGCTGGTGGGCAATGTGATCAGCCTGGTGGGCGGTTTTTGTTTGCTTTCATTACCCTGGGGTGTTTATCGAGAAAGTCATCAAGCGCAAATCTTGTAGGCGCTGGTTCTGTATTTGGTGGCATTTGTTTGGCTCGCGCCTTCTCTTGCTGGCGTGAAATGATACTTTGCAAAAGCAATCTTCGTTGTTCTGCAAAAATCTCATCTGCTGATCGGTGTTTTTTGCTCATAGTACTGACCTGTAAAGCAATGCGCCGGAGTACCTCACGCCACGGCGCTGATAGTGATTATTCTGATTCTTTGGCCTTGCGACGCTGGCGGTATTCAACTTCCCGCTTTAATGCAGCTGTAACAAACTGCCCTGTACTTTCGCCGGGCATTTTTACCGCCTCAACATTGTTCATAACTTCATGTGGAACCCTTGCCGCAACTGTTTGTGATTTTGCGTTTACTGCTTTTGTCGCCATGTTGAGCACCCTTCATAAAAAACAAATGCAGTATGCAGGAAAAAAAATAAGTGTTCAACACTTGACGTGTTTAACACCTCGATTTAAATTGGTGTTCAACACCTTATTAAGGCAAGGTGTAGAAACGACGAAACCCCGCACTGTAGGAGCAGTAACGGGGCTTCTAACCACCAACGATAACGAGAGTATCGAGGTAGCTATGTTAAATCATACCACACACCCGCAAGGGCGGGACTCGCACAACCTGAATAAATACATCTGGCGTTTTATCGCCCTGAGCACCGCACAACCGCGCGTAATTCACATCGTGGCCACCAGCGAACAGGAAGCGCGTCAGCAATCTCCTGATGGCTGCGTGATGGTATTTGCCGCCCGTATTCGTCAGGGGGTAAGTCATGTTTGAAGTGCTGACAGTGATAACCAGGTATCACAATGAAGCGGTAATGAGCAGAAGGGAGATAGACACTTACCGCTACAAGAGTCGCCGTACAGCGGTAAAAAAGTTTGGGCAAATTGCGGAAGTGATTAAAAACGATCTCTACCGTGTGCGCCAGGTAAAAGGAAACCCGTGTAAATACGTTACATCAGTGGAGTTAAGATATGTTGCAGAATAAAACCACACCGAACGCAGCAGCCGCCGCACTCACTACGCTGATGCACGCGCTTATTGATATTGAATGCACGGCAGAGCTTGCGCAGGGAGAAGAACAGAAAGACCGGACACAGTTCGCCCTGGAATGTATCCGATACATCGCAACGCGGTCGCTGAATGACGCTAAAAATATTCTTGTTGCTGATTGTGAAAATGGGGGGGGTTATGCGTGATGATCGTTTTAATTCCCTGAAACAGGAATTTTCCGGCGTTCCTGATGATGCGGCTGATGCGCTTTCGTCAATGCCAGAACTTATTAGAGCGGCTTTTTTCTTACTTTCCACGAAAGAATATAAATCAACGGGACTTGATGTACTGAATATCGCCGCCGATTATGCGGAATATGTGGCAGAGGCGCGTTACAGAAGAAAACTTCCTGAGGATGTAAGCCATGCGTGATATTTATCTTGAAACAATAGACCGTGCATCACTTGCACTTTCTCACAGTGAAAGCATGATGGAAATATTGCGGATGTGCCTTGAATCCTTTGGCGATAATGAACGTAATGCAAAAAAACGCGGATTATTACATCATTAATAACGCTTCTTGAGCCTGTAATAAATGAGTTGCAGGAAATAGAGACATTGCACGACAGATATAACGAACAGCACACCGGAGAATAAAAATAATGAAACTTAAATATTCTGGCTTAACTGCCAGTGGCAACACTCACCCTAAATTTACGCGCGGTGATATTTACCGCGACCAGTACGGCGGCACGGTAATGATTAAGGGCGTGGAAGAACGGCGCGTAACCTACCGCCGTGAAGGTTACGAATATGATTGCGTGATGCCTGTTTATCAGTTCCGGCGTGATTTTTCTCTGGTACAGACCGCGCCGCATAACGTGCCCACCAGCAACGCCAGGGCACGGGCAAACATCCAGAAGCTGAAAACCATGATTAACGGATTCAGGGGCAAGAAATGAAAAGCGCACCGAACTTAAAAAAACAGCCTTACGACAAGATGACCGAAGTCATTATTTTTGCGGGTAGTGATGCCTGGGCACACGCGAAGCAGTGGCAGGAGCAGGAGGGCCGACTTGCTGGCGATAATGTGCCACCTGTATGGCTTGGGGAGCAGCAACTTGCAGAACTGACAGACATGAGAATCATCGACGAGGGCCGCTATTGCGTCCGGCTGTACAAAGCAGGCCATATCAGACCATCAAATATTAATGCCATTGCGCACAAGCTGGCAGCGGCAGGTGTACAGGATGCGAATTACTACCCCGATGGGATGCACAGCCAGAAGCGGGAGAACTGGCGCGAATATCTGGAACGGGAGCGCGGGGAAAAGCAGGAAGAAAAAGGCCACCAGCGCAAAACAAAGCTACCGATGAGCGTTGGTTCTGCCGGATATGACACGCAACTGGATTACGTGGTTAAGGGGATTATTCCGGCGGTATCGCTTTGCAGCATATACGGGGCGAGCGGTTCCTATAAATCGTTCCTTGCGGGTTCGTGGGCGTGTCACGTTTCCACGGGCCGCCAGTGGGGAGGCCGCAGGGTGGCGCATGGCGCTGTTCTCTATGTGGTTGGTGAAGGCGGTATCGGCGTTCCGCGTCGTGTAAAAGCCTGGGAGGTTGTGCACGGTGAGCAGGTGAAAAATCTTTACCTTGTAAACCGTCCCATCTTTCCGGCTGCCCCGCTTGATGTTGATGAAATGGTTATCGCTGCCCGTCAGGTGGAGCGGGAAACGGGTAAACCTGTTCGAATGATTATTCTGGATACGCTGGCGCGCTGCTTTGGCGGCAATGATGAAAATGACTCCCGTGATATGGGGACGTTTATCCGTGGGTGTGACGAACTGAAACGACGCACAGGGGCCACGGTGCTGGTGGTTCACCATTCCGGCAAGGATGAGACGAAAGGCGCGCGCGGTTCCAGTGCATTTCGTGCTTCGCTGGATGCTGAATACCGGATACGCAGGGAGGACGCAGGAAGCGAAGCGCTGGTTATCTCATGCACCAAAATGAAGGACGCGGAGGAACTCAAAGAAGCCGCATATGACTTACGCGTGGTGGAGCTTTTTACCGACGCTGACGGGGAGTTAATCACGTCGCTGGTGGTGGTGGATAAGCCGCGCCCTCCCGTTGAACTGGAGCGCATCGAGGAGGCAGGGAACAAGACGGAGAATCACGCCGCGCTATGGCAGTGCATCAGAACACGAACAGCACACGGGGAGGCGTGCACTATCGCCCTTCTCCGCGACGATATGAAAAAGCTGGGGTATGAGATGAAGCACTTCCGGCGCTGGCTGTACAAGCTGGAAAATGATGGCGTAATCGTTATTGACGGTGATGACGTGCGCCCGCTGTAAAAAGTGGGGAGTAAAAGTGGGGAGAGTGGGGAATTTAACAAAATTGAAACATAATTACCCACTTTCCCACCTGTATATACCCAAAAAAGTGGGGAGTAAAAATATATTGAAAAACATCACGTTAGAATCACAAAAAAAAGAGGTGGGGAGACGGTGGGTAATTTCAAAAAGTGGGGAGCAAAAGTGGGGAGTAGTGGGGAATGAACAGAAAAACCAGAGATAAGACAGCGCCAAAATATAAAGCGTTAGACATGACAGAGCTTTCCCTAAAGGTGGCAATCAGAACGATAGACCGACACGTAGGGGAAGGATACGCGAAGGAACATCCCGACCTGATAAGCGCATTCATGACCACAGCAGCGGCAAACTTTGCCACGCTGACAGAACGGGAGATTGCCGAAGCGGAACAGGTAACAACCATCAACGTTAAAACCGGAGAGGTGGAATCATGAGCGAACCAAAATTTGGTGAAAAACTTTACAAGCACGACGGACGGATCACGATTCAGCAAATAAGCGCAGCTACACCAGGCTGGTGGGTTGAAACAGACGAAGGATCATCACCCGTGGCATCATGGGCGCTTTGTGTGCTTAGTTACCCTGACCGCGATGTGTATCAGGATATTCTGCCTGTGATATCCACTGACAAAGGCATGAAACCCGTAGACATCAAAAACATGGGTTTTCAGTGCGTAATGCTCACTGAAAAAATGATGGAAGAGATGAAAAAGAATAACGCCGGATCGCTTCACTGAGGTGGCAATATGACAGCACAAATTGCAGCTTACGGGCGGCTGGTGGCTGACCCGCAGTTAAAGACCACCAGCAAGGGTACACAAATGACGATGGCTAGTATGGCGGTCCCCCTTCCGTGCAGCCAGGCAGATGACGGAACGGCGACGATGTGGTTATCCGTCCTGGCATTTGGCAGACAGGCCGAATCACTGGCAAGGCACCGCAAGGGTGAACTCCTGACCGTGGCGGGTAACATGCAGATCAGCCAGTGGACCGGACAGAACGGGGAAACGCGGCAGGGTTATCAGGTTATTGCAGACAGCGTAATCAGTGCCCGTGCGGCACGTCCTGGCGGGAACAGACGCAAAACCACAGGCACACAGGGTAATCAGCCACCAGCGGGAGACGATGACCCCTACGGTGATGATATTCCGTTCTGAGGGGTGGGGACGATGGTACATGACCGCATAGCGGAAGAACTGGAGGCGAAAGGCTTTTACCGGAGAGCGTCGGCGCGATGGGGTGAAGTCATGCAACTGGTGGAGACAGACAAGGAACGGCATCACATCACGATGCGACGGCTGGAATGTTCCAGGAAGGCACAGAGGCCACCGGAGCCGCCGGATAATTACGGAGACCTGAAAAAGGCGGTCGATCGCACTTATGCCGAAATGGGTATGGATGGTGCTGGTGATGAAATATGGCGAAATTACCAGGACAGATAATCACACAGCCGGAGCAATCCGGCTTTTTGTCATGTTTTGTAAATTATTTGTTCGTGGTTGTTCCACGTTGTTCGCTGACCGGATCGGCATATTTTACCCGACCTGAATCATGATTATTCTCGCCCGTGGTGCCAGGACGCTGGGGCCATTTTCCCGCCTGTTAATGTGCTCGCCAATATTCATTACCAGGCGGGAAAACGATCGGTGCGATTACTGATTTCCTTATGAAAAACGGTTGAGTGTTTGCCGCGTCCTGGAGTTCCTTACTTAACCCCAGGACTTTTTTTTATGCCGAGAATAATCGAATTACGCCAGCAGAAAACCGCCATTAAAAATCAGATGCGCGACATGCTGGAGAACGCGGAAAAAGAAAACCGCAGCCTTAACGATGCAGAGGGCGCAAAATTTGACGAATTACGCGCTAAAGCTGAATCCCTCGATAAAGACATTTCCCGCCTTGAAGCCATTGCAGACGAAGAGCGCAGCAAGCCAGGTAAAAGCAGTCAGACCACTGACCCCGCAGAACTCCGCAACTACATTCTGACAGGTGAAACCCGCGCATTAAGTACAGGCGTTCCCGCTGATGGTGGTTATACCGTTATCCCTGAACTGAACACCGAAATCATGCGAATGCTGGCGGATGAATCCACCATGCGCCGCATCTGTACCGTGAAGAAAATCAGCAGCAACGAGTTTAAGCAGCTTGTTTCCGCTGGCGGTGCGACCGTTAACCACGGTGAAGAGGGTAAGGCACGCGAACAGACCAGCACCCCGCAGATTAACGAGGTGAGCATCAAGCTGTATCCGGTCTATGCGTACCCGCGCACCACACAGGAAATCGTGGATTTTTCCGATGTGGACATCCTTTCATGGCTGACGGGTGAGATTGGCGACACCTTCACGGAAACCGAAGAAAGCGATCTGGTTGTGGGCGACGGTGACAAAAAAGCAAAAGGTTTTTTATCCGTACCCCGTGCAGAGAAGAACGACAAAGAGCGTGATTTTGGTACGTTGCAGGTAATTAAACCTTCCGAATCTCTGGCGTGGACATCTGCGGACCCGCTGATCGACCTGAAATTTGCATTACGTAAAAAATACCGCAAAAACGCGGTCTGGGTGGTTAACTCCACGACGGCGGCAAAACTTCAGAAGGTGAAGAACGCGAACGGTGATTATATCTGGCGCGACCGTTTACAGGCGGGTGATCCTGATACGTTGCTGGGCCTTCCGGTCGAATATCTGGAGTTTATGCCTGATAACGTTATTGCCCTGGGTGACTTCAAACGCGGTTACTACATTGTTGATCACGAAACAGGTGTTCGCACCAGACCGGACAACCTGACAGAACCAGGATTCATCAAAATTTTCACGCAAAAATATTTAGGCGGTGGCGTGGTGGATTCGAACGCGATCAAGATTCTGGAACTGCCGGAAGACGACGATTAACAGCATACAGAAGGGGCTTAAAAGCCCCTTTAGTGTTTTATGGGTGAAAAAATTATGAAGAGTATGGAAATCCGGTCATCGGAAATCACCACCAGCGCCAGCAACACGCTTACAGGCTACGTTGTTCGCTGGGATAACCTTTCAGAGCTGCTATGGGGGGAGTTTTACGAAAAATTCCAGCGGGGAGCGTTTACTGAATGGCTTGCGGCGGGTAATGACGTTCGCGGCCTGTATGAGCATGACCACAGCATGTTACTGGGGCGCACCCGTTCCGGCACGCTGAAACTGGAAGAGGACGAAACAGGGTTACGCTTTGAACTGACCCCACCGGATACCAGTACAGGGCGCGACGTTATCGAACTGGTTAAGCGTGGGGACATCTCGGGGATGAGCTTTGGCTTTCGCTCCCGTAAGGATGTATGGGATACCACAACAGATCCATGCGTGCGCACCGTGCTGGTGGCGGAACTGTACGAAATTACCGTTACATCGGTACCGGCTTACCCCGATTCCGGCGTGGAGCTGGCCCGCCGTTCCCTGTATGAGCAGCACCCCGAAAAAATGCCGCGTGCGGATAATCGCCGCTGGTGGGCGGATTTAGCGGGGGTGTGATATGTGGCCTTTCAGAAGAAAAAAAGAGCAGCGCAGCATGACGCTTGATGAGTTTATGGCGCTGGCTGGCACATCGAACACGGGGGCGGGTGAGTACGTATCATCGGGGACAGCGGAATCACTGCCCGCCGTCATGAACGCCGTGACGGTCATCTCTGAGGCGGTGGCTACCATGCCGTGTTACCTGTACCTGGTACGCAATGAGAAGGGGAAGGAGGCCCGCGAGTGGCTTGATTCTCATCCGGTCGATCACATCCTCAACGAGCGCCCGAACGCGTGGCAAACCCCCTACCAGTTTAAGCGAATGATGATCCGCCACTGCCTGTTAAACGGTAATGCTTATGCGGTGATTCGGTGGGGGCGTGATGGTTTTCCGGTGGCTTTACATCCTTACCCGCCGCAGTCGGTGAACGTGGAGCAGACAGGTGAGCATAACTGGCGCTACTGCATCACTGACGCCTACACCGGAAACACCCGCAACTATTTACCGTGGGAGGTTCTCCACCTTCGTTACTCCACTGATGACGGTTTTATGGGGCGCTCACCTGTAACCATCTGCCGAGAATCGCTGGGGCTTGGGCTGGCCCAACAGCGCCACGGCGCGAGCGTGATGCGTGATGGCATGATGGCGGCAGGGGTTATCACGTCAGGCGAATGGCTGGACGGCGTGAAGGGCAAACAGGCATTAGCCGCACTGGAACGCTACAAAGGGGCCAGAAACGCCGGAAAAACGCCCATCCTTGAAGGGGGTATGAGCTATCAGCAGCTGGGCATGAGTAATCAGGATGCTGAATGGCTGGCCTCCCGTCGCTTCACCATTGAAGACATCGCCCGAATGTTCAACGTCTCGCCGATTTTTCTGCAGGAATACAGCAACAGCACCTACAGCAATTTCAGCGAGGCAAGCCGCGCATTTCTCACTATGACGATGCGCCCGTGGCTGGCGAACTTTGAGCAGCAGATAAAAAACGCCCTGCTGGTGGCCTCGCCTGTACCTGGTATCCGGTATCAGGTGGAGTTTGACAGCGCGGACCTGTTACGGGCCACACCTGGCGAACGCTTTGCCACCTATGAACGCGGCATCAAATCCGGCGTTATGTGCCCGAACGAAGCCCGCGAACGTGAAGGGCTGTCCCCGCGTGATGGTGGTGATGAGTTCAGCCAGGCATGGAAACAGGAAGTAAAAATCAGCGAGGGAGAAAAACCGGAATGAACATAGGGCGACTGCGTGACAGGGTAACGATTCAGACCCTGAAACAGACCAGAGCCATGACGGGCGAAATACTCGAAACGTGGGTGGACGGTCACACACTCTGGGCAAGCGTGAACATGATCAGCAGCAAGGAGGCCATTTCATCGGGTGCAGAACTGGCGACTGGAACGGTAAGGGTATGGATACGCTACAGGAAGGACATCAACGCCACCAGCCGGATAAAGGTCAATACGGGGCCGCTGGCGGGGCTTGTACTGAATATCATCGGGCAGCCGCTGCCGGATGCCGCCAGGACACGCCTTGAAATTCTTTGTCGTGAGGGCGCGGAAAAATGACAGAAGAACTTATCACCCTGGAAGAAGTGAAACTCCATTGCCGCATCGATGGCGATGAGGAAGACCAGTTAATCAGCGGATACATTGCCGCATCGCTTGAGGCGTGCCAGATACACATAGGCAGGCGCTTTGATGACGGGCTGGAGTTCACGCCAGCCATAAAGATTGGCTGCATGATGTTTATCGCTCACCTGTATGAAAATCGCCAGATTGTCGCGGATAACGCAAAAACACGCGTACCCATGACGATTGGTGCACTCTGGACGGCTTACCGTGATGTGGGGGTGTACTGATGCCGTGGCAACCATTAAGACGATGCACAGAACCAGGCTGTAACAGGCGCGTGAAGTCCGGCAAGTGTGAGGAGCACAGGCGGGCGTCATGGCGTGCAGAGGATGCCAGACGAGGACACCGCCGCGCGCGTGGGTACTCCAGACAGTGGGACAAATACCGCGCCATGTATCTGAGTAAAAACCCGTTATGCGTGCGATGCCTTGAGAAGGGGATATATACGCCCGCCGTGGTGGTGGATCACATTATCCCGATTAATGGCGGTGATGATGTTCTCTTCTGGCCCGAATGGAACCATCAACCATTGTGTCAGGCGTGCCATAACCAGAAAACGAAATGGCTTGATCCGGCAACAAAAAGCAAGCGTGCCGCAGGTGGATTTCGTGAAGAGGAAGAACTGGCCGCTAACCGCAATAACTGGATGTATGACGCTGATGAATGAGCGGGAACAAAACCGCCTTATCCGTGGACTTATAAGGCAGCGTGACGCATGGAAGACACAGGAAACAGGGCATAAAGATAAAGCGTCAGGACGCGCAGAACGCATCACAGCGAAGCGATTAACCGACCGTGACCGCGAGGTTATGGAATGTTTTCGCAATCGCTGATGAGGCTGTATGACGGGGTGGGGGCGTTTTCAGGACAAACCCGACCCCGCCGGGCACCGAACGCCTCCCCAAATTTTTATGCACGGGAATTTTTTGAAAAATAATCTGACGAAAAATAAGCATGGCAAGACCACCGAAAGCCCCCGCCTACCTGGATGATATCGCCGTGAAGCAGTGGCGGGAAAAATCGCGGCAGCTTGCGGAACGGGGAGACCTGACCCCCGCCGACTGGAGCAATCTGGAACTGTATTGCGTCAACTACTCCATTTACCGGAAAGCCGTTGCAGACCTTGCGGCGCGCGGGTTCAGCATTGTTAACAGTCAGGGCGGCGAGAGCAGAAACCCCGCATTAAGCGCAAAATCCGACGCTGAAAGAGTGATGATAAAAATGGCCTCCTTGCTCGGTTTTGACCCGATAAGCCGCCGTAAAAATCCACCGGAAACAGAAGAAGAGGACGAGCTTGACCGCCTGGAATAAGTACGCAGAAGACGTAAAAACGGGCAAAATTCCGGCCTGTAAACGGTTAAAACAGGCTGTTAAACGGTACTTTTCGGACCTTAAAAGCCCCCTTTACACGTTCGATCGTGAGGTTGTGGAGCGGTTTATTGCCTTTTCCAGGGTGTGCCCGCACGTAAAAGGGCCGATGCGTGGCAGACCCATTGAGCTGGAGCCGTGGCAGCAGTTCGCCTTTGCGTGCATCCTCGGCTTTAAGGTTAAGGCCACCGGACGGCGCAAATACACGAGCGCCTTTATCGAAGTGCCGCGCAAAAATGCGAAATCCACGACCGCCGCGATTCTGGCTAACTGGTTTCTGATTATGGAGAACGGTCAGCAGGATATCTACACTGCAGCGGTGAGCCGTGACCAGGCGCGGATCGTGTTTGATGATGCGCGTCAGATGTGCCTTTTATCCCGACCGTTACGCAGGCGGGTGAATATTCAGGCGCATAAGGTGATACACCCGAAAAGCAACAGCCTGTTAAAGCCGCTGGCAGCAAAAGCGGCAACCATCGAGGGGACAAACCCCAGTCTTTCTATCGTGGACGAATACCACCTACACCCCGATAACGGCGTTTATTCCGCGCTTGAGCTGGGGATGGGCGCACGTCCCGAAGGGCTGTTATTTGCCATTACTACATCGGGCAGTAACGTCGTTTCAGCCTGTAAACAGCACTATGATTATTGCTGCCAGATCCTGGACGGCGAAGAGGTCAACGATTCAATTTTTGTACTGATTTACGAACTGGACGACGAAAACGAGGTTGATGATCCGGCGATGTGGATAAAGGCTAACCCTAACATCGATGTTTCCGTGGATCGTGAAAAACTGGCCTCAACCATCCAGAAAGCGCGGGGTATTCCGTCGCAATGGGTGGAGATGATGACAAAGCGATTTAATATCTGGTGCCAGGGGGCTACCCCGTGGATGGGTAACGGCGCATGGGCTGAGTGTGCCGGAACGTTCACGGAGGAAGATTTACACGGGCAGGAGTGTTACGCGGGGCTGGACTTATCATCAACCAGCGATATTTCCAGCGTGTGCTATGCCTTTCCGGTCGGTAAAACCATTATGCTGATTTCCCGTCATTATCTGCCGGAGTTCCAGCTACAGAACCCCGCCAATAAAAACCGCGCTGTCTATCGCCAGTGGGCTAAAGCGGGCTGGATACGCACAACGCCAGGTGACTGCATTGATTACGACCGGATCAGAGATGACATCATGCAGGACGCGGAGAAATTTAATATCAGGCTGGTGGGCTTTGATACGTGGAACGCCACGCATCTCAGAACGCAATTACAGGGGGCAGGTTTTGAGGTGGAGCCGTTCCCGCAAACCTACCTCAGATTCAGTCCGGCGGCGAAATCGTTCGAAGTTTTTGTTAACCGCAGGGTGATTGTGCATCGTGGCGATCCGGTGCTGTCCTGGTCGATGAGTAACGTCGTGATGCAGAGTGACGCGAACGCCAATATCAAGCCGAACAAGAAAAAATCACCGAACAAGATAGACCCGAGCGTGGCGGCGCTGATGGCGTTTGGTACATTCCAGGCAGAGCATGAGGATTTTGCTTTTGATATAAGCGACAGCCACCGCCAGAAACTGGAAGAATTTAGCGGGGTGTAATGAGGTCAGCAGCATGACAGAAGCCGAAATACTGCGATTAATCCGCCGCGTTGCCGGAATCAGCCAGCAGGCTGACGAACAGGCCACGCAGCCGGACAGCGTGACAGCCGAAAACTATGCGCGTGTTGTTGCTGAGGTGATGCGCCGTGATGGTATCCAGCTTAATGATGTGGATATGCGCAACATACGGATCCGCGTTCTTGAAATGCTGGCCTACCGTCGCCGCGTGCAGACGTACAGGGAAAAAGCAAAAATTACGTACCAGTGGAAGAAGCCGGAACGACTGCGGCGGTAACTTGCTGATATTCCCGATAACGCAAAATTGCGTTGGCTGGTGGGTGAGTTGCAGATTTGCAACTCGACCATGAAACTACGGAAACTACCCGTAGTTTGGGTAGTAATAGCAACACCCAGATTTTGGGGCTTACTCGTGATACCCAAATTTGGGGTATCGGTGGCA
>ERZ791927.383-NODE-383-length-46746-cov-4.573879_pt1 | contig 46746 bp, 52 predicted proteins | sample MGYA00510130_ERZ791927 | MGnify/ENA primary metagenome ERZ791927 (study PRJEB30046, sample SAMN00792055) | human gut metagenome | study: EMG produced TPA metagenomics assembly of the A metagenome-wide association study of gut microbiota in type 2...
GAGCGCCAGCCTGTCACGCTGGAGGTCGCGGGTTCGAGCCCCGTCCGCTTCGCCATCTGACTAAAAAGACACCCTGCAATAGCACGGTGTCTTTTTGTTTCTGCAGAATACCGAACTTCTATCTCCGGATTAGATTGTCCCCCTCTTCTTTCTCTCCAAATTCATAAGGGTAACAACGAATGCGAGGCCCTACCGATACATAAGTACCAATAGGACCCCGACATTATTACCTATGCAACCAGATCGGTCTCCTTATGAAGTCTTCCTCCGAAATTTTGAAAATCTAATATTGTTACGTTATCCTTTTTAATCAATTGTTCAACAACAAAAAAGACATAGCGCAACTTTGTCGAATTCACGGCAACACCCATCGCTAAAATCTGTAAGGCCAGAGTTGAGAGGCAATGTCCTCCACTTTTCCTATCTTCTCCGAAACAGCAAACGGAAAAGAAAGAATTCCTCTCCATCTCCGTAAATAATAACAGATGAAATCCACACACCATCGTTTGTGCCGTTCCTTGTCTCTTGTGCTCTTCGCTTTCTTTGCTGTTTTTCCAACTACCAGTCAGACAATCATGCCCTCAGCCCAGTCCCAGCAGTCCGCGCCAAGAATACCGGATACTGGAACAGGAGAGAAACTTCTCCCGGAACATCTGTCATTCCGTAAAATCTGGAGTCACCGCAATCTCTTCACCTCCAAAATCGACATTGCTACACTCGATCTTAAGCAAATAGCCTCGGACACAGCCGGACCTATTCCCTCCCCTATCCGCAAAACGCACACACAGGACGGCCTGCAGCTCCACAACATCGGCAACTCCGATGTTTCCTTTCGACTCCCTCTCGGACAGCATATTCCATGCGGAATCTACGAATTGGGAATTTCGGATTGGACAAGCGGCAGTTCTGCCGGAATCGACATACGAAAGGACGATAACAACCGCATTGTCCTTACGTGCGTCAATCATGCAAACGGCCAGACAAAAGCCCCTGAACTTCGACTTGAAGTGTATGTCCAAGGAGTTCGGGTAATCGATAAAGTTCTTTCCAAAGCCCGACTCCATCCCCCATTCACAATTAAGGCGGATTTCATCCCGGAATCCATCGGGAATAATATACGTCGCTGCTTTTTGAGTGTCTGGGAAGAGACAAAAGAAAAACATACTCTGCTTGATTACAAAATCGACATCCAGACCGATTTTTCCAATCCTTCCGTTGTCGAAACTTATCGAGGGAGTCTCGTCGCAGGACTAGCCTCCGATTCTCGCCTCACACTCTCAGGATTCGACAATGCCATCACAGGAGGAGCCGCTCAAGCCGACCCCAAGCCCCTGCATGACGAAACAGGAACCATCCTGCAGGAAGGAGACTCCATCTGGCTTGCCATGAGCGTCCGAGGCTACGACATCCACAGTAGTTACCAAGGCATTTACCGCCTCAACCTCAAAACGGGAGAACTGAATATCACGGGCATTCTCCTCTTCAATCCCGACAACCGCAATCACTACGCCACCTTCCATGCTGCGGATATCATCTACAATTCCATAACCCAGGAGTGGATCGCCATGCCTACCGCCCACAATGAACGTCCGCACGCCATCAAATCGGGACTCATCCCGAAGGATCCACGGCATACTCCCTTCCAATGCGTCCCCGTTACCTCCGTCCAATACCCCGATCAGTCCAATGAGGAAGACGCCTCGTTGATTTATGACAGATCCGTGGGCAAATGGCGACTTGTTATGTGCGACTCCAGCCGGGGCGGCTACCAAATTCCCCTTCTCGAATCCGATACGTGGAACGGTTCCTACCGGGAAATCGCCCGTTACACACAAGCGCCATGTACTGGCATTCAGTTCCAGAAATTAGACGGAAACTACTATGTCTTCTTCGGACGTAACGTGGACAACTGCGAAGTACTCCGTTATCCATCCATGAATCACCCCGTCCGGCTGAATATACAGAGTTCACCGCGTTCCTACAATGTCTGGCCCGTCATCATTCCCTTCCGCAATGCCGATACGAACCGACAAGAATACTACATGCTCTCATTCGATCGCGAAACCCATGGAGGAGCCCACTCATACGGCAATCTCTACCTGTATCGGGCCGACGTGAATCCTTGCAAACCTACCTCGGAAGGCCCCATGGGAACGCTCCCCCCTCCTCCCATCGTCAACGGAGAAATACGCACAGCCTCCCAGCTCATGCAAATTCGCAATAATCCATCCGGTCACTATACCCTCAAAAACAATATTGACTTAGCTTCCATTTCCGACTGGATACCTATCGGCGATATACACACGCCCTTCTCCGGTACATTTGACGGAGCAGGATTCACAATCTCCAATCTCAATGTCAAACGCCCCGGCAATCATCATAACGGGCTATTCGGATATATTGGAAAGGGGGGGCTTATCAAGAATCTCCATCTCTCTGAAGCCACCATCGAAGGCTATCTTTACACAGGAGCCCTGGCCGGAACTAACGACGGAACTATTGACACGTGTTCCGCCAAGGCAAACATCCATGCCTTTTCCGTAGCAGGAGGGCTTGTCGGACAAAACAACGGTATCATCACACATTCCTCCACATCCGGGGACGTTGCCTCATGCCATGGCGACAGCATTGGCGGACTCGTCGGAGTCAACTGTGCCAACACCGCTCCGTCCAACGCCATCGACCTTGCCACCCAAGGTGTCCTCTCAGATTGCTCCAGTAACGCCCGGGTAACAGGTATTCTCAATGTTGGAGGACTTGTCGGTCACAACGACTGCGGTTCCATATCACACTGCCAATCTCAAGGGAATATCCGTGCCAATGCCAATGCCGGAGGACTCGTCGGAACAGTCAGTAGAAACTACGGAAATCCATCCACCAGCCCTATCGCTTTCAGCCATGCCTCCGGCGACGTAACCGGCACATACAACACAGGGGGACTCATCGGCATGAACGACGGTTCAATCAGCCAGTGTTCTTCCTCCGGTTCCGTCACGGGCAACAGCAATACATCCCCCTTCATCGGCACAAACCACAACAACTCCACCGGCAAGCTAGAAGAGTGACTCTTCGACAAAATGAGTGAAGATGAAGCCAACTTTCCGTTCTTCCCCGAGCAAAAGAAAAGCCCGCAAGCGATTAACTTGCGGGCTTTATTTGGTGGAGCATAGCGGGTTCGAACCGCTGACCTCTTCAATGCCATTGAAGAGATTTTCACCAAATAATTATTTATAATAAATTAGTTATGAAAACATTGTCTTTTATTTGTCTATTATTTTTCTCTTGCATTTTTCATCTCTTTCCTTATTTGCGCCTTCAGTTCTTTTCTATCCTTAGCATCATCCTGTATCCCGAGATTGTCCAACAACCCAACAGTAAATTTCGATAGATTAGCAAATGTTGATCCCATAAGTCCAGTTGCGTAAATTGTCCCGCCCAATTTCGTCGCGCCAATCATAGTCTTCGACGCCACGGCCCCGGCAATGCCGCCGCTCTTCACAACATTGGCTCCAGCCTTGGCATAGTCAATCCATGAGTCTTCCTTGTCGTCATTTGCCATTTTCCATATTTTGTTCAATGCCCTCATGGCTCCGACCGGATTAAACAAGGCATTCCCGGTCCCGCCAAATCGTTGTTCAACGCCAGCGGCCCAATTTAATGCTTCACTGATGCCTCCCAAAAATGGGAGAGCATTTGCCGGACCAAGTAAAATACCAAGCATATAGTCTTCCCATTCCGGCATGCCCGGCTCATCGTCATTAAACCAATCGATTGCAAAAGCAATCATCTGATTCAACAAACCCGATATAAACCATGAAGCTCCGGCTCTCCCCATCTGCTTCCAGGCATCAATCTTCTTGCCTTGCCTCATAAGCATCCTTCCCTCTTCCAGGTACATAATTGAACGGGCCGCCGATTTTATGGCATCATTCCCCATAAACGTAAATACTTGAGACCATGTCCCGGACAATAATGATCTGGTCCATGGGTCGATCGGAGCGGCGCTAACAGCAAGGCCGTATTCCACATCATTGCGTGCTGCTTCATTCGCCTGATCTTCAATCTGCCTCTCGCTTAAACGCTCCCTTTCTGGAGCTCTTTTATTTTCTTCTTCAATCCTCTTCTTGTATTCCAACACCTTGGAATCATATACAGCCGCGAAGGAAAGAACATTTGCCCCTGCGTCCACATATTCCATGGGAACCATTCCCATTTGCACCTGCCGCAGCAATTCGGGATAATGCATTCCGGATGGCGTAGACATCGCCTCAGTTGCCATCTTGATATCAAACCGTCCATCCCTGGCTCCATTTACACGGCGCTTGAATATATTGCTCTTCCAGAGCCTCGCAATGGTCTTATTGGAACGCCCTGTTAAAACACTCCCCATAGACCCAATCCATGCGACCGGAGAAACACCAGGAGCCACAGCCCCATTGGCTATTGCCTCCAGCTGACGGATAACTGTATTCACATTGCCCGACAAGAGCCCTAATGCCTGGGGTCCCATGCATGCCTGCATCATTGCAAAATCAGATTTTAAGCGTCCGGAATCTTTCATTCCTGCATTCTCAAGCATTTTGATTCTGTCAATAAGTGCACTATAAAAAGATTCGCCGGCATTTAACTTGATCGCATCAGATACCTCTTTCCTTCGCAGAAGCGTCTTGGCATTATTGAGAGTTTCCGCAGTACATATCCATGTATTTGTTTCCGTCATGTGCCTCAAATAAACCTCCGTGGCGCTCATTGTTAGATCAGGTTTGGCATTATGTCGAATTCGAGACATCAGGAAACGATTGAATCCCCCAAACATGCCCGACGGTGTTCCGCCGGCAGGCTTATCATCTTTGTCGCTCTTCAGGGTTTCTGCTACATCAAACTGCCCCGGCCAATAATTTTCCTCAGAAGCAAAAGGAACGCCAAACATTTTTTCATACACAGGAGCTATTCCCTTGTCGCGGTTCCAGTCCATTTCCCTTCTCATATATTCGCCAAGCTCAAGTACTTCCTTCCCGCAAAATTTCTCGATCTTTGCAACAACATCATCAGAGAATCCGGCAAGAGCATAATTGAACCTGTATCTTCTTTGCCTCAATCCAAGCAAATCGTTCAATGCGGACATTTTGCTGGCTACATATTTCTGGCGTTCACCATACGTGACATATTCATATTGCAGTTTTTTATGCCGGTCTCTATCAATCTCTTCCCGGCTCCTGCCGTTGTATCTTTCCAGGGCATCCCTGATTGCCGCACGTTCCGCCGGGACAAAATCACTTCCCGAAAAATCAGTTTCGACAAACTTCTTTGCATCATCTATTGAAATGCTTTTCTTGTGCGCCTCTGCCGGCTTGATCCATATGCCAGTGTCCCGCACCTTTAATGCATCATTCTGCCATCTGTAAAACTCGCGCCCTTTCTTGCCCGTTATTTTCTTCGCAGCCTTGACAAGCCGATCCTTGATTTCGTGCATCCTTGTATCGACTTGCGTTGATACTGATCCAAGTTCACGGCCAAACTCATCAGCGTATCGACTAACCCCCGGTATTGTTTTCAATACTTCAAATAACTGCGGGCCATTTAATGCTGCAGCAAGCATTTTACCCATTGGCACAGGAGCCCCTCCTGTATGCAATTTGCCTTCGCCATCCTCCCATTCCGCCACCTTCTGTTTTGTCAATGTGTTGCCGCTCTCGGCCTTAATAGTGGATTCCGTAATGATCTCATCAGCGATTTTGTCAATACGTTCCTTACGATCATCAAGAACCTTTTTCCATCGTTCCTTCCCGGATGAAACAAAATCAAGAAGCACATTAACCGCAGTACTCAGCTCATCAATGGAAGCTTCTTGAATATTTCCAAACGTCTTGAGTCGCAGTATTTCCGTGTCTATCTCATCCATTTGACGGTTTCTATCCGATGCGTCCAGCCTGGAATCAGCGGAAATATTATTCTGTTGCTCCATCAAGTCGGCAATAGCCCCCTGCATCTGGCTCCCATCAAGATCCATATACTTTTTTATTCTCATCAGGATAGCCTGATCTTCGGCTCCCATTTTTCGAGACACCCCATATTTCTCGGTCTTTTTATTGACTACACTCAGATTTCCGTCCGCAATTCGCCTCAACGACTCTCGATATTTATCGGCTGCATACTCCTCAATCTTTTCATCCACTCTGTCCAGGAAGCGGCGAAAAAGCACATCGGCCTTCTCTTCCGCCCAGGATTCAACTCCATGCGCCGCCTCAAGTTCATCAATTCTCTTCGCCATTGGTTCTGAAATGAAATCGGGAACATCATCCAACTTCATTTTTCCCGTAGTAGCAGCTTCGGCATACTTTGTCATCCAAGTAACATACGGATCTATACCAAATTTGTAGCCACGCGGAAGCATGTTGGCCGCCGTATTAATCACAGAGGATGAACGAATGACGGCCTTTAAGAACTCGACTCTTTTCGCCTTTGATGTTTTCAATAGCCCGTTTACCCGGTCGATTTCCTTGCGAGCCCGTTTTGCTGTAGCATCCCAGAACTTTGCCTTCGCGGCATGCCCCGAGTTATCCAGTTTACGCATGAAATCATCGAATGACTCACGGGAAGCAACGGAGAAATCTACACCCGGTTTCCCATTGACATTGGAATCATTTTCATTCTTAATCTCTCTGGAAGTACGGGGAGTATAAACCTCCATTGTGTTGGGCATTGATCCAATGGTACTCCTAACCCAGGCCGTCTTAAACGACAGTCTGGGCTTTTTACTTCTTCTCAGGGTTGTTTCTATGACATTCTCTACCGTGTGAATTTCTCCATGTGGATATTGTTTAACGTAAATCACTGACGAAGAATTCCCATCCCCTTTTTTGAAATGCATGGCATCATAATTATCAATCACATCCAGAATAAGCTTTATATCTTCTTTCGTAAGATCAAGCTGGCCTCTGTTCAATGAACTGTCGTTTCCGTGTCTATTGATAGCATGGACAATTGCCTCCGCCCTGAATTCGTGCATCATGCCGGAAACATCTATTCCCAAACCGCTTTTAATGTCTTCAATCTCTCTGGGTGAGACCTCTCTATACGAAATCGCGCCAAGTTTCGTCTTGTCTTTTTCCTCGCTCTCAAAAATACGATCAACAAAATCAAAGACATTCTTCTTATTGGGATCTCCCTCAAGAGACCTTATTGTTTCCGAAACGGAAAAACCAACCGCATGCCGGGATGATTCCCGAATCATGTCGGCAGCAGCCTTATTGCCTTCCAGCCTATAGCTTTCACTGGAAACTCCGGCCATCTCATAGACAAACCTGTGCCAATCCCCCTCAATTTTTCCAGATTTTGCGGCACTATCCACAGCCGCTCCCAATCTGGCGAGATTACGAATAGCCGCCCATACTCTTTTAAGCCAATTGATAAACCTGCGGCTTTGTTCCGGAAGCTTCGTTTCGTCAATCCTGTTGGTCATGACAGATTTGCCGACTCTGGACAAAGCTTCAACAACACGGGATTCTTCCACATTTCCCTCTGCGGGAACAAGTTCTCCCAAGTCCAGCTTCTTGTAATACTCGGTCATCTGCAATGCCCGCAAATTATCGATATGCCATTGGGTTCCCCCTCGTCTGGCAAAGTCTCTCCTGGCAAAAATTTCCATTCCTTCTTCCAGGATTTCATTCATGGAAGCACGTTCTTCAACCCATCTGATCAAGGCTTTCCCGTCATCCAGAATAAAATTGTAGGCATTCGTCGCTGCATTCTGTTCAGTAATGACTTCGCGGCCTGCCATTTCATTTTCCGTACGTATGCGCTCGCGGAGTTTGCCGGGAAGATCACGGATGGCTCCAAGAGGCATATAATTAGACAAAGACGGGTCAACAAGTGATTCGGCGTTCCTTGCTCCCTCAAGGTTGAGTTTGGCGATAGCATCGCTCGCAATCCTGGCTTGTGCCTCCAGGCGTGCAATAGTTTGGACTCCATTCATTCTCTCAAAAACAAGTCCGGGGTCCTTATGCTGAAGATACTCGACGGCTCCACGTGCAGCCGCCCTGTTTTCTTCGACAAAAATATTTTGCCTTTGCGCCGCGGTTAATTGAGCGTTCATATAATGGATTGCCTGGTTTTCATCCATAGATAGTTTTTCGCCAGTATCCCGTCTAGTCACAATCCACAACCCGTCATTACCCCGCTCAAATAAGTCAATCTCTCCCGCCTTCATGAGATCCCGCACGGATGGGAAATCAATAGGAACAGCTACAACATCAGTTTCTGATAACTCTTCCGTCTGGCTGGATTGTGATTCTTCTGAGGTTGCCGTCTTGTCAGAATCATTGCTGCCTACTTGTTTTTCTTCATCTATCTGAGTTTGACGCCTAAGATCCCATGCTGCTTTCATATCAAGAAAACGGCCAATCTGTTTATCCGGGTTGGCAGTATTGGAAATCCTTGCAATTTCCTGCTCCGTAGCTCCCAGCTCGCGCAGCAAATCGGGAGATTCGCAAACCTTTAAGATGCCATTTCTTTGAACCATTCCCATCTCTCGTACGGCATCACGGATTTCCCTGACGCGATCAATCTTTCCATAACCGGCAGTAACTCCCCCCATCAATGCAGACACCAAAAATGTCTCAACGTTTGTTTTCCAATCAGCGGCCGCATGAAATTCATCCATCGCTTCCTCCCACCTCATTAACTTCCCCGCCCCCAGCATATAGGAAAGACTATTATCAAGACCATATTCCACAAGGGGTGTAGCAAAGTTTTCCCCTATTTCACCCAATGTGTTTACAGCCGTCCCTTTAGCATACCTTTTAAATAAGCCGCCTTTGTTAATCCAATTGTCCACAGCTCCGTTCATTTTACCGAACGGGGTACGGATACCGAACCTTCGAAGTTGCCCGAATGATCCAAGAGTTACTCTTTCGACAGCATAGTTTGCAGCGGCATTATTAGCTCCGGCAATAAAAGACTGGTAGACGGAATTACCCTCTGCCCGTTTCTGACGAAATCTCTCTTCCCCTCCGGCAATAACACTTCCGCCTTTAGTAGCCATAAAAGCTAGAGTTTGTGCAATTGCCGTCCCTGCTCCATCGGCAAGCTCTCTTACAATCCCGGATCCCTCCGGTGCCTGCCATGACAAGTCGGCCACACTTCGCAAATCAATTAGAACCTGACTTTCCTCTGGAGTTAAGCCCTTGGTGGCAATTCCAAGGGCAGTAGACCGAAGTCCTCTGACTATGCGAAGCAATTCACCTGCTCCAGATGACAGGAAAGGAATATTATTGTCCTGTTCTCCCTTCATCTCGGATGTAAAAGCATCCATGACAAGATAATAAGCCTCCTTATCATCTGTCCTCAATGCTGCCAGCGACCTGACAAATTCGTTCTGGCTCAGGGCCCCGCCATATTTCTGCTGCATGAACTCATACGTCCATTTGGCGGCCCAATCACGCGCACGGTATGCACTCCATCGGATACGCTCCCATTCTTGCAAGCTTTCGGCACTATCAAAGACAGGTTCTCCTCCAATCACCTCAGGATTACCGGACTGATTCAGAACATATCCAATCGCCGCTTGGCGAGCCTTGGAAACCTCATTCTTAACTCGCAAGAATTCATTTCGCCTTTTGTCTCCTATCGTACGCAAGGTCTCAAAAATAGAATCAGTTTTGGAATCCTTTGCCTTCAATTTTTCTGCAAGAAGATTCCGATTCATCATTGTGTCCGTTCCATAATATGCTTCGGTCGCCGCTCCCACTGCCCAATCCTTCCGTGATTCCAGTGGCATCGATTTCAAAATATCTGCCTCATCACCGAGAGCCTCTTTTGCCTCTTGAAACACCTCCGGGCTTTCCAAATCAAGGGAGGCGTATGTAGCGAAATCGGTTTTCCTGACAGCTCTTGAAGTTCTCATTTCCTGTAATGGATTTTTCCCGACAGCCTTCATGCGGTCCTCATAATCCATCATGGAAAAAACAAGTCTCTTCTGCATCTCGCTTTCATGATTCAAAACAGGCAGGTAATCCCACGCATTTTCAAAATCCTCCTGAGAATCAACCACAAAAGGATTCTTTAGCCCCAATTTTGAAAAAATATCATTGTCGCCAGTCAGTTGACCCGGCATAGAAAAAGTTTGTGTATTCATGGCATTATTGAAAATCGGACATTTGTTGTGCAAGTTCTGCTTCTTTCTCTAGCGGCGGAAGCAGAGAGGGATCATCAGGATCCATGAGATCCCCATACGGCATTCCTGCTGGATCAATGGGCACGAGTCCGGCATCCGCCCCCTTTAAGCGATCATCATCGCTATTAATGATCCCAACCTTCTTGTATCCGGGAGGCATGTTCCTGTTCTTCGGTATTGTAATGACGGCTCCATTTAGCGAAGGCTTGGATCCATTAGTATAACACCTCTCATTGGCTTCAAGTGTTCCGAAAGAAATCTGTCCATTCACAAGACTTTTATCCACGCCAACAATACGGGTTTTAATCCTGTACCCATCTGATGTAGTCATCGTAATTTCAGCTCCGGATACGGCATCTTCCAATTTCACCTTACCAGATGCGACATCGTTTCTAACGGACTCCGGCAGGCTCATTGCAATATCAGGAGAAACAAGAACTCCCTTCGATTGGACATTCTCGTTAATTTTCGTGTATTTCATATCAATAGACGCAGTACGTGCGGCATAAGATTTTGCCGCTTCCATCATAGCGTCATTCTCCAAGTCAATAGACGATTTTGCATACTGCCGGCTCCGTTCGCGCCCCCATCGCATATAAGCCAGACTCTTTTGCTGTTCATCCCGGTTCCCGAAATTTTGCACGGTAACATGAGAAAAATATTTTCCTGTTCTGGCACCAATCAATTCCCGGATCTTCTTATCCTGCATGGCAGGAGAAGCCATTCTTCCTTCGGTTGTTTGCCGCCATTCCCTGAATTTTACATCAACCCATTGTTCATTTTCGTATGCCTCTTGTTCAGAAAGCATATATCTGTTGAAAAGAACAGGATTCCCTGCAGCATCCTTCCGTTTCTCTCCTTTTTCATCCATCAGAGGTACTCTTTCCCCATCCTTGTATCTCATTAAAAGAGTTCCGCCATTATCCTTATATGGAGAATAGTTCTTGTTGAGATTTCCTGATTCTCTCGCTATCCGAAGAAGCCCGGTAACGTCAATATCAGGATGTTCAGGATCCACATCCTTCATTCCATTAATAATATTTCCAATATCCTTTTCACTCAAATTCAACCCTTTCCATCTAGTCGTAAACTGCCCCGCCCAATCTTCAAATTCCGGGTTTGGCTTTCCATTTGGGAGAATTGGATCCGGGGCGGCATTGGCTTCATAACGGGCTTTTCTTTGCATGATAGGATAAGCGAAGTCCATTCTTCCGGATGCCTGGAGCATGAGAATATTTGCATCTCCAATCCTGATAAATCCATTATCAACCCCATCCCTGACCATCTCAGGAGTCAATTTGCCGCTCTTGTTGTCCTTATAGATCTTCTCTTCATTTGCTTTTCTGTATTGCGCAAGGCTGGATTCCAGAACATTCCTTTGCTGTAATGTCAAATAAGTCAGATCACTAGGATCATTTAGTCGTTTTGCTGCTTCTTGGGGGGATATATTAATGAGATCTCTCATGCCATTAAATTCTTTCATTCCATTTATTTCCCAAATTTGAGCCTGTTTTTCACCTTCCGTTAGAGTCGGATTTGACTTTGCAGCTTCAACAGAGGCATCATAATTTCCCTGTTTGATGTACATATCTGTCAGGGCGGCGGCATTTCTCCCCGCGACCCGAATCTTCCCGTCCTGCACACCCTTGGCGGTATTGATAAGCAATGCCTTAGCGTCCTCCTCCTGCTGGAATCCCTCAAACCGGGCGATCAGCATCTCATCATTAAACTTCGGCTTCAGCTCCCTGATTCTGGCAGCCGCCTCATCTGCCCACTTCAAGTGCTTGTCGAACGCAAAAGGCTCCGCCGCAATCTTCTCCTGGAGCTGGGCATTAATGTCATTGACTCTGATTTTGTATCCAGACGCAGCTCCATCGTCTTCAATCTTGTTAATCTTCTCAATTTGATCGCCCGCTTCCTGCTGAAGAAACGCCATAGCCTGGGATGCGGTACTAAGAGAATTCGCCGCCGCTCCCGCTGCCATGCCTCCGTATCCTGGGTTAGCCTGGTTGCCAAGTCGTCCGTCCGCCGGCCTGTAATAGGGGATTTGTGCCATAGTTTTATCTTTGTGTGAATTGTTGCGCCGCAATAGAGCCAATCTGTCCTCCAATAGGTCCGCCTATCAGCGTGCCGCCAACCTTTGCCGCCGAATTAATCGCGGAGCTCAAGACACCCCACTTGGCAGCCTTCCTTGTCTGTCGTGCCTCCCACCTCTTAAGGTTCGCCTGGTAATTGATTATCTGCGCCTCCTGTACAGCCTTGCCCGCCGCATCATTGATTGCCACCTCCGCCTGTTGAGCAAGAGAAAGCCCCTGCCTGCCTCCCGAACCGTCCGCCGTCATGCCCCGCGCTCCGAGAGCCGCCGAAGCCTGGCTAACGGTATCGGCCTGATTGTGCCTTGCCCGCCGTCCATTGATGCCCGAATCAATCAGCGTCTGCTTCGCCGCTAGATCCAGACTGGCCGCGTTCTGATCAAGCACTCGTGCCTGACCCATGGCAGACTGATAGCCCATGATGCCGGAAAGGGCTGACGAGCCGACCGACAGGACGCCAGCCGTGTTCCCAATCGCATTCAGGGTTTCTTTGTCGGTTATGCCTTCCAGCCCGAAGTTTTCTTTGCTAAAGCTCATAGTTTGATTCCGTATAGTTCAAATTTGCCATTACCCGAAACGCGGATACCCGCCCGATGCGAGTAGTCCCAGGACGGCATACCCCAGAACGCCGTCCATCCGTTCATTTCTGAAACAGGAATCCCCGGTGAATACCACTCCACGCCGTCATTGCTGACCGTCACCACATTGTCGCCATCGCGCCGGACATAAGCCATCAGCTTGCTATCCTGCTTCTTCACGCCCATGGATTGCACGAACTCAAGATCGTTCGTCACCATCTCGGAAACGTAATCCGAAGAGCCATCCACAAAAGGATTGTCCGGCTTGATTGCCTCGAGGCACCACGTCCCCCGGTCGACCAGCATCCATATCTCATCGGCCAAACCATCCGCCCGCGGCAGGATAGCAATGCTCTTGATGGAGCCGGCAGTATCGACTCTCCCCCATGCCTTGACCTGCTGGAGCATATTATACGTCAAACAAGCACACGTCCCATCTTCGAGAAGGCACCACAGAACCGGGTAGGGGCTCCGCTGATACGCCACTTCAACAACCCCAGCCTGAAGGATGTGATCCGCCAGCAAAGTAAGATCCTCGGCCATGTAGCCGTCAGCCTCCAAACTATACGCATACTGCCTGACGTGCCGCTTGTCCCTCTGCACATACACAAGGCCGTTTTCGATTCCTGCAGCATCAACATCAGCCGCACTCCCAACGTGAGACTGCACCGAGAAGAAAGCCCCCTCGGCATCAATAATCCCCTTGTCACCTGTGAGAGTCCATTCCGCGTCAGTCGTGCCAACAGCAAGCCCGCGCTGAGGAGAAATCCAGCAAATCATGTTCTGCCCGGAAGAAGCCATCGTGAAGCGAAGGGAAGCATCAGCTCCATCCTCGTCAGCGTCAAAATTGTAGTAGTCACCAACTGCGCTTGCCCAAACAGTCTGCGGCTGCTTGGCCGTACCGCCAAACCAGATGCGGTCCTGGTGGAAGCCAATGGCGCGGGGGTAACCGTTCTTGTGGCCGAATGCCTCCAAAGACCAGTCATGAGTTTCCCACGAGCCGGAAAGCCCGATGTAATTAGAGACGACGAACCCGGCAAATCCAGGCCTCTTTGAAGTGATTTTGCAGTATTGCTTTAAGTCGAAGCCGTCCACGTCAAGTTGTGGATTTCCCACATTGTTCCCGCTCGACCAGCAAATCACAAGGCCAATCAAGCATAGATCATCCTCCAGGCCGGAAAGCGAATAATTACGCATATTTCCATCTGAGGATTCCATGTATTTCATCGTTTCCCAATCCCAATCGAAATACCCGTTAAGCACCCCGGCACCCTCTTTTTGCCGGACGATATACCAGCCTGCTTTCCACTCGCCCGCCGTTGTTACAGACCATGCAGTTTTACAAGGTAGAGGCTGTTTTCCGGTGACAAACGCCCCCCAGCGGAAATAATTACCATACGATCCCGGATCATTAGACTCTCCCTTGTAACTCGGATCCCAGTCCTGGATGCATGTATAATAATTGATTGTCGATCCGCTGCTGTACTGGACAGACATGCCTCTCAAAACAATCTGGTTAAGAGGAGTTGAGCTGGACTGGTCATAAGGCTTGGGATGAATCAGAGACGTCCCCGGAAGCCTGCGTGTAACTCGGACAATGTCGCCAACCTGGACGTCATCCACGCCAGACCACGACAATTCCCCATTGATAGCCTTCATGAGATCGTCTTGATAGAGAGACGTTTCCTCCGGGATATTATCCCAAGCAATTTTCTCAAGCTGCCAGTTGCTATCCGCATACCGCGTCAGCATATAAGGCGGCATGTCGGGACTCACCAGGTACACTACGTCATTGATCTGCTGATACCGGATCCGGCGCAAAGCAGCCTGACTCCAACCACTGAACAGACTGGTAGCCGTCGTGTTGACCAACGCGCCATTCTTGAACACCCGTACATGAGTGTTAGACAATTCAACAATCGCCGTGTCTCCGCTGTTATAGACAAACGGAATAATCCTGCTGCCAGTCTTCGCATCGGCCATGTGCTTCAGGCCGCGGCGACGCCGAAGACCTCCCGTTTGATCAATATCGAAATTGACGAGCGACGAACAAGCCTGATGGAACTTGTCGAAATCCGCACGAAGCACCGCCGAAGGCGAAATCTCCCCGTAAAAAGCATTGCGTATCATAGAGACCAATTCCCCCTTCTGTATCTCAAAGACCTGTTCCGGATCCCTCTTCCGGGGTGTTGGTCGTTACTCCACGATTGCACCATCTCCGCATGCAAAGCAGCCGGAAGAGCAACAGAATGATACTCCTGCCTGAGAGCCTGAGTGAGGTTGAAGTCACCCGTCACACCAGGAGCAATCTTGGCGGCCAACAAACACACAAGAGCCTCGATGAACAAAGGCGCATGATCCGGTAACTCATCCAAATCACGCGTCAAATACGTAATCCGCAACCGCTCCGGCCCGTCTCCCTCCACGACCAACTCCCGCCCAACCATTGACCAATGCGGTTCCCGGCACTCCAAAAGACGAATACAATCATCCGGCAAAGCGTAGTGCGTGCCAGTCTCCCGCGGGCACCCGCAAAGCATCTCCAAACGGGTTGCGAAACTCCACCGCCCGGCACAGAGCAATTCATTCAGTGCGCCGGCATATTCCCGCACGCAATGCGCCCCCTGCGGCGATCCCTCCGCATACCTTGCCGCCCCCACGCGACCCAGAGCCAAATTATAAACGTCTTCCTTTTTCATAAGCTTGAAAGAAAACTGGGGACGGAGCCTCTTGAACCCCGCCCCCAGGAACATACAACAATAATACCACCAAAGAATTATCGAACCGAGTAGGCAATCAGCACATTCGTGACCGCGCCAGCCGTAGGGGCCGTAGCCGCCGTCACCGTAGCCGTCACCCAGTACCCGCCGTCATGCTTCACCGGAGCCTTAACGCCCCCGGTAAACGCCACATCGTGAGCAGCCTTGATGTCCAACGCCGTCGAATAGGCGTCATCGTCAACACCGTCGCCGATCTTGACACTCAGGGCAGTACCCAGAGCGGCACCCTGCACGCGGCAGAGATGCGGCAGCACCACGGCATTACCGGGCAGATAGACCAGTTTCACCGTGTCATCCGCGGCTTCGGCGCCAGTCATCTCAACAACGGCAGTAGCCATGCACACAACCGGAGACACGTCCGTACTGTTCGCCGTCATCGGCCCCGTACCGTCCATGCTCTGGTTCTGCAGCTTCCCGACTTTGGAAAAATATTCAGCCATTTTATTAAATCCTTTCTATTTGTTTGAGATTAAGCTTCCTTGCAAAGAACCTTCACAAAGCCCTCTTCCTGAAGACGAGTAGCCCCGCAAGAGAACTTCGCGCGAATCTGAAGGGCTTCCTCCATGTCGTCGCGGATGGAAGTCTTCACGGAGAAATCCTTCCAGAGACCGAACTGAGCCTTGCTCTTCACCCAGGCCATACAGGTACGTACGCCGCCGACAATCGGAAGCAATTCGGTACGCAGGAACTTGAAGCCCATAAACGTATCGACCTTGCCTTCATAAAGAGCCTGAACAGCACTGAAGTCACGGGACGTTACCTCAGTGGTAGCCAGCAGGTTGATGATCTGCTCGGCAGAGCAGGCAAAAACAAGCTGATCGCCGTAGTTTTCCGAACCCTGTCCCCAGGCTTCATTCTTCATGAAAGTACCCAGGACCTTGCGGAGCTTGGCAACCGTCAGCCCGGAATCGGTAGCGGAACCGGATTCGACATAGTTGACGGGGACAATCTGCTTGGACGGGATTTCAACAGGATCCAGCCCGTCGGCTCCGATACGGTTTGTGCCGAGGAAGGAATCGATCATCACTTCGTCCATCTTGCGGCCTGCGGCAGCGCGAAGACCCTGAATCGTTTCGGAAACCGGAAGATCCAAATCGGCAAGCTGATTGCCGTCGAATTCATCGTATCCGATAGCCTTCGAAAAAATGCGCGGACGCATTGAACGGCGTTCAGTCGGAGCTTCGTCGAGCTTGGTTTTACCCATGCGCTCAGTCTTTTCGTCAAAGCTCAAAAGCCCGAATTGGTCGAAGAAGACCACCTTTCCGGAGAGCCCGCTTTTCACCGTGACATACGGCTCAAGACGGGAAACAGTCTGCTGAATCAGACCTCCCCATTTGTTTGTGTATTTCAGTTGCCACTGATCTGTGATTTGTAATGCCATAATAGTTTACCTTTCGTTGTGTCTGTAGTTTGCGGATTTTTTTCAGGATAAAAACAACACCTTTGTCCGTTTCCTTAAATCCCCATCAACTGGTCATATTTCCTGTTCGCCACAGCGTGCATCGGATCATTCACATCCATGTACGCCTTATGCAAAGGATGCGTTGGATCGGATTCAATCCGTCTTGCTTCTTCCATGCCGGAACGGAACTGTTCATTGCCAAGCCCCTTCACGGCACCCTCGCCCAAAAGCTCGGAAACCTTGTAGAACACCTTCACCAGGGCGGCATTGTCATCAATCCCGCGCTGGGAAAGAACGGAAGGATCCACTCCCGCCATCTGGCAAAGCTTCTTCGCGGCAACCGCTGCGGAATCACAATGCGCCTGGAAGTCCTGTCCCCACTCGGACTGAAGATCCTTGAAGCTCTTGCCGACTTCCTGCAGGTAAGACTGCTCGGCCGCTGCATCAGCAACAGACTGGGCCTCCGTGAAATCCTTGACCAGACCAGCCATGGCACCCGGAGCGATACCGTAATCCACGCCAGCCTTCGCCAGCAATGCCTTCATGGAATCGTCCATTCCTTCCGGCGCGTCGAACTTGTATGCTTCGGGCGCATCCGGGATTCCCATTTGCTTCCTGAACTCAGACAGCTTCTGAGGATCACTCAGATAATCCGCCAGAGAAGCACCCTCAGCCGGAGGAGTACCAGTAGTGCCAGCATCAGCAGGCGGCTCGCCACCAGCAGGAGGAGCATCATTGCCGCCGCTAAACAGCTTGGGAACCTCAGCAGCTCCCTCACCACCAGCCGGAGGAGTTGCCGGAGGCGTGTCGCCAGCCGGAGGAGGTGCAGAGCCGCCACCTTCACCGCCGCCAGTAGGAGCTTCTTCACGGCAGAACATATTACCCATCAATAAGCGTCGTATCATCTTCTTCTATTTCTTTGTTTGTGTTATTCGCCAACAGTTCGATGTAGGCAAAAACTTCCTTGTAGGCATCACGCCTCATGGCATCCAGAGGATCAAATGCTCCCCGGCTTCCTTGAAAAGCAGGCAAATGAACCTCAAACTTCTTCGCCAGATCCTTCAGGACGTATTTCCCATCACTAGAGCCAAAAACGCGTCTGTAGACACGCTTCTTCTGGACGAAATACCTTTCCAGCTTTCCAAGTTTGTCTTTGATATTCATAAGCTAATTCCAGCTTCCCTGGCCTGCGCCGCGGCATCGACGCCATCCCTGGCCGCCTTTGCCACAGTTTGAGCAGTTTCCATCTCTTGTTGTTGAGCGGCAGCCTGTGCCTGCTGCTGTTTCGCCGCCTGTACCTCTTCTTCATCATTAAGCAAATCTTCCGGAGCGTGGCTTGACCTCCACTTCGTTCGGACAAGCTTGTCCATGTCGATATTCATCAGTACTCCCGGGTCAAACTGGGCTAGCATGGCCGCGAACTGAATACCCCTGTCAATCCCGTCGCTCTGGAGCAAGTCAAGGGCAAGGGACATCTTCCCGGAATAAGTCACAACAGGCTCAAGAACTTCGGTTTCTCCTCCATGCCCGACAAAAATGGCTTCACGGGGAGGAGGCCCGAATTGATCGAATTCTCCGGCCCTCATCAAAATAGCGAACAAACGTTCGTGCCATGGCCGGAAATCCGATACCATCAATGTAAACGCCGGAGCAAAGGAAAGCACCGTCTCGCTCTGACGGGCAATAACCTCGGTTGCCGTCATCTCTCGATCCACATTGCTGACAATCCTGAACACATCCGCATAGAAAGCCTTCCGGATCTTCTCCTCCGTCTTTTCAATGCGGTCCGCCCCAATGTCATACCGGGCTTGCGTGCCCAGCTCGCGAGGCATATTGAGCCGGGCCGCCTCTTCGGAAATAACCGTCATGCCTCCCGCCCTCATATCCACCTCTCCCGATTGCTGGGCAAGGATGGCAAAACGCGGATTAACTGACAATTCGCCAAGGGAATCCATTGTGTCGTCAAGGAACAGCTCCCGGCGGATATCCGGGAACGCAAACAAGCCGGGAGGCAAACCATACGGGCCTGTCCCCCACTTCAGGAACCTTGTGACCAGATAGGGAAATTCGTAGTATCCCGATTCCTCAATAACAATTGCATCCTCGACGGATACATAAATACTCTGAAACTGCCTGTTCATGGGGTCTGTCTCCCCCGGCTTCCACTTTTTGCGCGGCCGCACAAGATGGATGAACTCAAAGCAGATATCATACTTCTTCCGGCTGTCACCCAGGGCTTCCCGGACTTTCTTCCCAAGCCTTTCCTCCCCCCATTCATCCGCCGCCTGCTTTGCCGAAAACTTGAACCGCCGCCCCAAAGTATCAATGACGCCGGAAGAATTTTCAGCAGCCGCATAGGTCTTGCAGGGGATATATTTGAAAGAAATCGTCCTGGAATTCTCGCCCCCCATATACAGGCAGCCAATGCCATAAAGGCACCTGTCAATATACATCTCGTGAGCTTCGGGATAGAAATTGCTTCGCCCCAAAATCGACCACGTATATTCCGAGCATTGCGTATACCATTTGTCAGAAGGCTCTGACTTAACCTGGCAGTTATACTTGAACCACACCTGGTTGAACGGCGTGATATGCGTCAGGTGTCCGGCGGCAAGAGTATTGAGGGCATCACACGCCACAGACGAGAATTCATAAATGTCATCCTCGGGAATCTGCGATTGCGTTTCATCCGTCCCGCGTCTCGGCATGATACGCCGGCGCAGCTTGTCCCAGATGCCTTCCCATGGACGGCGGAGATCCTCCAGTCCCTCCATCGTCTTAATGACTTCCTTCGCGCGCAAATCATCCATATCAGCCAAGAGTTCTACGGAGTTGATTGCCGTTTCCGTCAGTCGTGCCGCCTCCGGAAAGATAACTTGCTGCCGGCTTCTTGATTGTGGATGCCAGACCGCGCTTCTTCTTGAGTTTGTCCTGAAGATTATCTTTTGCATCCAACTTGGAATCACCGGCATCCGTAATCGGCGTTGGAGTAGGGGCGGGAGGTGGTGCGGATTGTTTGAAGCTCATGTCACAAACATGAACGACCGCCGCAAAAATAAAAAATACACCGTTGTCCGTCCACCTTGTGCAATCGCTCATCACCCCTAAAACACCGCTGGAAAGTCACAAAAGGGAACATCCCGGCCAGCCCCAAAACATCCGCCACTCCCGACAAATCACCGGCAGCATAATGAATGTGCCAGGCATCGCACGCATCAACCGGGAACACATGTTCCGGATCCACCACATAACGAAGAGGCGCACCCGAAACAACCGGGCGCGCCATCAAAACCAACTCAGGAGACCAGACGCACACCCCGGAACGCTCGTGCAAATACCTGTCAACATCCAGATACCGCCCTGAGTCGGAGTAATACGCCAGTGTCTCCTCAATCGCGTTCATCATGGCGCACACACAGCACCTCCGGTAACAATACGCAAGGTACCAGTCCCAATCTTCGGACTCGACAGAGCAATTATGCCACCTGCATTGTTTCCATTAAGGGTGATTCCGGATCCTGAACCCGGATCCCCCGAAGACACAGCAGCATAATTCGCATCCAGGACAAGCAGAGATTTCCCGTTCGCACTCTTCAATGTGAAATCTTCCTGGTGGCCGTTAAGCCAATAAGTCAACGCACCATTGGACACAGACATGCCATTACCCGGACGGGACACGCCCAATGTGGAGTTTGTCGCAACTGGCACCGATATCTTGCCCGTGGTATCAACAGTCAAATTGTCGCCAATCTGCACAATACCCGCCTTCGTCTTCGTCGCCTTGTCAGTCCACTTCACGCAGTTGTCCGCCACATTCGTATTCGTCGCATTAAGGGCGGTCTGTAACTCCGAATCCGCCGCTTGGAACTCACTACGAAGATTCGCCTCCGATGTTGTCATTTCGCCACGAAGAGTCTGCGCCGTCTGAGAAACAAGCTCATTCGCCGATGATTGAAAATCGCCGTACTTGCTCAGAATCAATGCCGCCGCTTCCGCTGCTGTCTTGGCTGATGCGGCCGCCGCCGCTGCGGCAGCCGATGCCGCTTGATCAAACGTTGCCATGGTCTTCCTCCTTTTTATTGTTTCCTTGTGATTCTTCTTCCCGCCTGGCTCGCTCCAGCATCAACCGTTGCGCTTCAAGCACCTGATCCTTGCCAATGCCGGGATTCCCCAATGTCATCATCCAGATTTTCCCATCTTTTTTGAACAGGCGATCAATATACTTTACGCGTTCATCACCCTCATGCTTGTAGGCAAACCCTCCCGTTCTCCCACCGAGACGGCCATCATATAAAATTTGGCAGTGGTAGTTCAGCATGAGCGAACACGCATAAGCAAGGGAGCCAATAGTGACATCCTCATGCGCCCCCTGCAAAATCGCAGACGGAGACGGAAGCCACCTTCGAACAAATGACAGGACATCAGCGCGGATCAAATAAAAATACCCTCCGAAAAGGTAATCCGCAACCTGTGCGGCCATAAATCCAAACCCCGCGCCAACTGCCTTCTGGAGAAAATCCTTGTCAACAAACAAACTGTCCGCATCCGTCTTGATGAGGACTTCATCCGTTTTCAGGTGCTTCGCATATACATCCAGCATCCCAATGATGCACCCCGGACCATTCAAATTTCCGTAACGCGGAAAATCCGACTGCTCATACAATACCCCCATTTCCTGCAACTCCCTGGCGCATTTCGGAGATATGGGGTTCTCCTTGTCGTCAATCAAATGAATCGGAGCATCCGGGAACACCCAGCGGATGTTCTCAATACGCCCGGGAAGCAACTTCGCGTCCCCCCGGTAACAAAAAACAAAAAAACGTGGCTTCATCATCATAAAAAATTAGATATCAAGAGGCGTTGCATACGGATTGATTGGAGTATCATTATAAAAAAGACCATTCGCAACCATCCTGATCTCTGAATTGTTATCAATTTCAAACACTCCCGATCCCATACTCAGAGACACATGATCCTGAGTCTGTACCTCAAAATCAAAAGACTCCACATGTACTTTCCTGCTCGAAAAACCAATCGTGATCGTGTCCGAATCAGAATCATATTTCAAAATATTATATCCGCTGTGGTCGGCAATACTCACATTCCCTCTGTAGTTCGAAAGATCAACGCTTCCGCTTCCTCCACCGCCAGAAGCATTCAGCGTATTACCCGAAAAACTCAAATTCGTGCCAATTCCGAGCGCACCATGTTTCCCGCCCAACTCAGTTACAGCATGTTCGGCAATATTATCCGTCGTAATCACATTTTCCGGTACCGAACCGCCGCTTCCGGCTTGGGCAACCGTGGCCGCATCCGTGGGAGCTGTGCCTGAAGCGACATTGAGAATTTTATGAGACCTCATGTCCAATCCTCCTTCATACAGGACCGCAGTCCTACCGGTAAACGCCAAGACTGGATCAGGTGATACTCCTGTAGTAGTCATAGCTTTTGCTGACAATTGAGCTCCATTAACTTCCCCGTTATTCATCACTAACCAGCCATGGTAAACCCCATCTGCGGCTGTTGTCACTGCGCCTATTTGCACAGGCGTTCCTGTTTTCGTGTAATAAATACCGCTCTCATTGATGATGCCATTCTTGAACACGGCCTCACCGGCAGAAGTGAAATTGACTAATGTAGTTATACGGTTGGCATAGAAAATAGAATTTTTATCAAAACGCGCAAGTTGTATACCAGTCTCATTATCAAATGACAGGTTACCAATATCCTGCATTTGAATGGTAATCGTTTTTTCGGTATTTGGATGGGTGAAAGTAATCCCGCCTTCCGTCACCATCCGAGTTTTGAAAGTGTTATTTCCCGTAAACACATTATCGCCATCCAACAGAGGAACATTCCTCAAAAGCCCCTGCATTTGAGAAAGGATACCCTCACAAGCCGTCTTGCTGTCCGCCGCCGACTTCGCACTGTTAGCCGCATTTGTTTCCGACGTTTTAGCGTTTGATGCTGACGTAGCCGCCGCTTTTTTGGAACTGTCCGCCGACGTCGCACTGTTAGCTGCATCCATCGCGCTATTAGCTGCCTCCGTTGCTTTAGAGGCCGCAGTCGCCGCCGCATTTTGTGCTGCCTCCACCTGATCACCAACCCCGGCAACCCCAGCCACCAAATCCGCCGCAATCTTTGCCTGGTTTGTGCTCACAACCGCACTATTTGCCGATGCTTGTGCCTGCTGATAAGCGAATTGTTTGAACAACTCACAATCCGCCCTACTGCTTGCCGCCGAAGTCGCCGCATCACTGGCCGTCTGAGCATACTGTTGACCGTAAGTCGCCCAATGCAGAGCCGAGTATTTAGCCGTCGCACCTGACCCAGTCACGGGTAAATCACGCGGGTTAATCGCCCATTTCTGAGCCAGTGATTCACTGTTTGCCGCATTCGTGGCCGATGTAGCAGCATTGTTTTTAGACTGTTCGGCGGCTTCCGCGCTGGACGCCGCATCGTTTGCCATGCCTGCCATCTCATCCATCTTGTCTGACATGATGTCATCCACCTGAGACTTGACCTCCTGTCCGAGTTCATCCTTGGTGACGTATGACGGCGCAGGCACAGGTACACCCTCATCACCCTTAATGATGTCGTTTGAGACAACCAGCTTCAATAGCTTGGTCTTGTACACGGTATCCTTGCCTGAAAATTCGAACTGGGCATCCAGCGTCACAGACTTCTCATCGCCTATCAGGTTCAAGAGGTTTGTCGTATTGAGCTGCAGGACACCCTTGTAACAGCCGGATTCGTCCAAAACAAAAGTATCGCAGTACACCATAATCGGCTCACTGGAAGCATATTTCCCGGCTTCTTTCGCCCCGAACTTAATGGCAAGCCCCGGATCATACACTTTATCCCAGTTCGGGCCATGGAACCACACCTCCAATTGCAACTTCTCCCCGCGCTGCAACTGCAACCTGCTCGGCTGCACATCCTCTAAATCATAGCATACGTCAATCTTCATCTTCAATCAGTGACTTGTTGGCCGCCTGAGCCAAAACACAGGTCGGGCATTTGTTAATAAGCTGAGTCATCAACTCTTCAATCCGGGCATCCTTGCGGTTCAGTCTCTCCTGAAACTCTTCTCTCTCAGCCTTCATCTGCTTCTCGTGAAATTCGCGTGATTCCTTCTGGGATCTTATCACGGTTGTAACAATCCAGGCCATCGTACCCAATGCTCCGAACCCGGCAAATTCGGAAAGGATAGGCATATCCGTTACCACACTGCTCACGCCAGCAGCGGATGCCATAATCCAGGTCATTGTACAGATGTTCGTCATTGTAAGTAATCCTTAATACCCAAAGCAATTTGCTGGGCGATTGTGTTAGGTGCCGTGCGCATGATTTCGGCATCATAGAAGTTACTGATAAAGCCGCATTCGACGAGCACCCAAACGGGTTTGGTTTGCTTCAGGACGGCGAGATTTTCACGCTTGACGGTCTCCTCTGCGCGTCCCGGAAGGATTCTGCAAAGCCTGTCGGCGATGGATTTTGCCGCTTTTTGACCGGATGCCGAGTAGTAGCAGACGTGGGCACCATGTGCATTCGGATTGTCGGAGCAATCGCAATGGATGCTGATACCCAACTCATAACATCCCTCATTGGCGGCTTTGATTGTCTTATTCAGGTCGTCGGAATTCGAGAGTTTAGGAAAGTCGATGACATCCGTCTTATGCCCCATTTCTTCCAGCATCACAGCTAAGTGGGTGCCTATCTTCGTTGCCACAGCATGTTCTTCCAACCCATTGCCGAGTGCTCCCGTTCCTTCCGCGTGTCCTATATCAATTGCAATTTTCATAAATTGAACATGTAAGCTTTTCTTACAAGTTGCCCCGGCCTGAACGCGTTTTTGTGCAGTCTGTCCGACCACACTACAGGCCGGGGCTTTTCTCTCTCTTTTGCACTATTCCGAGAAAATCACTTGCCCTTTTGAACAATCACGGGGGGATCAATGATGCTTGGCGTCGGCTGGCTGAAGCTGAAGAAGCCCTTGCGTATCACCATGGCGGAACCATCTTTAGTGATAACAGTGGCATCCGGTGTAACGTGGACATCATGCCCGCACCCGGTAAGTCCCAGGGTGGCCAGTCCGCCAATAACGGCAGCCGCAAGCCACAGCAGGATCTTTTTCAAGCCCGATTCGCCATCGGCTTTGCTGCCAAGGTAGTCTTTAATGTCTCCAAGAGCGTACTTGCCGATGATCGGAAGTGACTTTTGAGCAAGCACTTTGATTGCATTTCGTTGGGTTTCAGTCAGCTCACCCCAAGGCTTCCACGGCTTTTCAACAGCGTTTTCAGCAGCTAGGACGGCGTAAAACTCCTTGGCAATGGCCTCGGTATGGTCGCATTTCGTAGTCATGACCATATCATGACCATATCTCCGAAAATAAAAAATACACCGTTGTCCATTATCTCCACTTCAGCCGCAAAGCACCGGGGCCAGTCTTCGGCGTCTTATGCTTCGCGTTGACCATCCCAGATTGGTATGAGTCCACAAAGCCATTTGCAAATGCCTCGGCAAAAGTCCTGAACGCATCCGCAGAATGAGAACAAATATCATGCAAGGGCATTTCCCGCATCACCCCATTAGTTCCCGGAGGCTGAGATCTGTAATTCATCAGAGCATTCAGCCCTGAAATATACTCAACACCATTAGCAACAACAGGTTCACCACATCGTTCATGAAATACGCAATCCTTCAACAAGTCTCTTGTCGAGCTAATGCCCTGCCAAATATCCGGAGTCCGCGGAACAACCTTTGTTATGAATCCCGCTTCCTGCAGACGTTGTTCAAAGCTTGTCTTTTCCCAATCTCTCTTAACAGCATCATGAGGGAGGAAAACCCGTCGGATCATTCCGTACTTGCGCTCCCACTCACGCAGAAGCTGGACATAAAATCCTAAACCTTCGTTACTTGCCTGAAAGTGATCAAGCACTCGATGTTCCGTCCTCATTTCCTGAAAAGCCCAGATAGACATTGAGTCACTCATCCCGATATCAAACGACACGTAAAAGGGAGCCATTTTGTCAAACTCAAACCGGCAATTAAGCCGTCCCTGCTCGCTCAATTGGCTGAAAATCGCTCCATAAATCGCGCCTTCGGCTTGACGATCAAAAGCTTCTTGCGGGGTACTCGGATACTCCTGACGCATCGAATACCCCTGTGTCCTCTCCATCGACACATACCAGGCAATCTGCTCCATCGACAACTCAATCCCAGCCTCCTTCAGGCTCGCAAAATACCTCCTCTGATCCTCCGTCATCCTTACCTCTCCATTGACAGGCAATTGATATTCAGGACTTCTCCACCACGGGAAAAAGAAAAACTTGAAATCCAACTGCGACAAATCCCGCCCCGACATTTCCATCGCCTTTTTCGTCATCTCGTAGTTGAGACCAAATCTTCCCCCTTCGTGCGTCGATTCGCGAATAACAATCCCATCAACAGGCACAGAATTAATGGCTCCAGTCAGAATTTCCCTTGCTCTCATCGGGTCATGGATTGAAACATAGCCCATTTCCGACACATGAAGAAGCTGGAGAGTTCTTCCACGCATCGACATTCCGACTTTAACAGACGACCCATTTTTGAAGCACATCTCGGTTTTGCTTTTCGATTCAACCGGGCACCACTTTTTTATCTCCGCTCCAACATGAGCCAAAGCAATATCCTCATCAGTTGGATCCATAGGGAGATAGTCAAGCATGTCGTATGCCAGATTAATCTTCCCAAGCTTCTGCTGCGCATCCGGAATTGTCCTGTCAATAATTCCTGCTGAAAAATTGGAATTATAAATCATAGCATCAAGAATCAGCAACGCGATCAAGGTCGAAAACCCAAGCTGACGAGCCTTCAAGATATCATTCCTGTACCAGATGCTGTCATAAAAACTCTCCTGTTCATCCTTCATCCGGAAGCGAATCAACTGCCCGTTCTTGTCAGTGATCCAATAAAGATGGTTCAGTCTCCATTTCCTGTCTTCCAGGAGTTCTTTAAGTTGCTCAGACTCGCTCATGGTTCTTTTTGATGATAGGACTCGATAAAATTCCAGCCAGCACGGAGCCGACCACACTCACAGTTGTCTCCACCTTCTCCGGCTCATAAGCACCGTCCATACGATTTAGCTCTTGTATAGCCTGAATTTTTGAAGGCATTTTGTACTTCGTGGACGAAAATGTGTCCCCTTGTGTCTCTGTGTACTCCTGACACAGATCTGACTCACCATCAACGGAATTGATAGGAGTTCTAACCACACGGGACAGCCATTCCATGCGTTCCTGCTTGCTCATAATGGCTTTTTTGTCCAATTCGGCGTTTAATTCATCAATATAGCGACAAATTTCATCATCCTTGGACAACCTGCTTGCCGCCTTAGATGCCGCCGGATTGCTCAAATCCTTGCGCTTGAACGCCTTACGATATGCGTCCGGTTTGGACAATCTGTCCTCGACCAAGAGTCTGCAAAACTCCCTCTGCTTATCCGTCAATCCTGCCATCGAACAACCTCCTTACAAAGCCATCGCCCTGCTCACTGAGCCTCCACACACGGGCCATCTTCGTTGCAGTCGTCGCCACACCAGACGGCACCACATCCCCAATCTCACAGAGCCTCTTGACCGTCTTAACCACACCTTCGGCGCTCAGCCCCGTCAATCCCCCGATCTCCTGCACCGTAGAGGGTGCAATCGCCAGCACAGACAGCACCTGCACCTGGCTAAGCGTCAGACCACTAGCACGCGCTCGGCGCAATAACTCACAAAAATCAGAACTCCCGAATATCATAACAAAATGATACCCGGGAGTCCTTCAAGTTCAATTCACCAATATACGGCGGTATTCATGCCACATGGTGAGATTTAACTACAATAAATCTGCTCTGCGATTTCAGATTCTGTGTTCTTTTTTAAGTTTTTCCATGTATTGCAAAAGTTTTGTTTTATGCAATGTAAACCTAACAGTCGCATAAAAAACATATTCACAAAGAATACCGCTTTCAAACAAAACAATTTCTAATTTATATCCATCAATAAAAATATATTTTCCTCTTATATATTCTGTTATAAAAACCAACCATTTGTCCGCTTCATCTTTTTTGTCAGTAGCGATAAGAATCTCTCCGTGTAAAAGTGGATTTTTTAGTATGTATTTGACTAATGAATCAACATACGATTTTATCCTATCTTGCGTTGCAATTGTATCAACTGTTTCGTTGTCAGATTTTTTAGCATCAGCTACTACAAAACGTGTTGGATGATTCTTATCCCCTATAACCAGGCCCGCAGCATCAGGCATAATGTCTTCACCGAGATTTAAATTCTTTGTACCTCGAGTATCCGCAGTACCGCCAAAAACAACATCAACGATAGAGGCAACTATTTTTTCATGTTTAGAACCAGGCATACTCGCAGAATACCCCCATCATGTTCATTCATGCAACATAAAAAATGCCCCACCCAGAAAACCCAGGTGAGGCATAACACTTTTACAACTCAGATACTTACTTCGCCTCGGAATACGTCGTTAACCGGGCTTGTCTCTCATGATGTAAACGTTCTAACTCTATGATAGAATATCCGCTGACCTCCCTGATCCCGCGCCTGCCCCTCACGCGAAACTTGCGCTCCGTCAACCTACCGTGAGTCACAAGATAGTAGAGCCGCGCCCTGATTACTCCGAGCATCACCTCCGCCTCACGGGTTGATACCCACCCATTCGGCAGCCCCTCGACAAGATCAGGTCTGGAGTTGGCGAGAGAATTAACCTTGTGCCTGTTCCAATACAGGACGCCCTTAACACTCACGCAACGCACCTTGTGCCTGGCAAGATACGCGCGTACCCCGCTCATGCTTATCCCAAGCAATCGCGCCGCATCCCTCGTCGTCATGCCCCAGTCTGGCGGTTCGCTCATTGATTCACTCACCTTCACCTTGCGCCGCGGAGGGTCGGGGAAGATAATACCTGGATGATTAATCCGTTCAGTCATTGCTATTCTCCTCTCTGTTTTTGTACTTATTCACCTTGCACCTCCTTTTCGGTAGCTTCCCCAGTCTAGCGAAACAAAGCTTCCAGTGCCCTCGACTCTGGACGCCACAGACCTCGGCAATGTCGCCACGGCATCATTGCCTACTTTGTTGGTCAGTATCAGCACCGGCATCATGTCGGCATACCGATGATCAATCAGCGTGTTCAGGATCATGTTTTCCCAGTCTCCAGCCGATCTATCCTGGATCTCATCAACAATCAGCAACGACACTTCCCGGAACTCTTCGAGATAGTCTTTCTCGCCAACTTCTGACTGCTTCGCCCAGGTCGCTTTTAACCCGCAGAAAAAATCAGCTGCCCGAACATATCGGACATCTCGCTTTCGTTCCTGCCAGACCTTGCCAATGGCAGCGGCCATCACCGTTTTCCCGGTTCCGCAGTCGCCAGCCAACACGGCAATACCCTTACCGTCCATGATCTCCAGGACTCGCTTCAGCTTCGCATGCCACCCGTCGCCCTTCAGGTTTCCATGGCAGACAGCCTCCGCCTCACGTCGTCCAAAGCCAGCCCTGACAAGACGCCTGACATCTGGAGTGCCGTTCTCAGCTTCGTATCGCGCATTTTCTTCTGCTTCAACACGTCGGTTCAGCTCCTCAATGCGAGCAGCTTCATCGTCTGATATGGCATGCTCCATGAGCTTTTTCATCCGCTCTTCAAACCTTTGTTCTTCGAGTATTTTCTTTAGATCATTCATTCCCATTTGATTCCTAAGTCGTTAGTGTCCATTCGGACATTTCCTTTCTTTCCTCCCGGTGCCAATGGCGCGTTGTTCCGTGACCACCGCAGAGCGTAGGACAAGGCTGTAGCTTGCCAGTTATTGACAGGCCGCATCTTGTAGTCCACCCATCCGCACCCCTCCATATCCGCCCAGAATTGAAGCGCGCAGTCGTCAATCTGTCTCGGAAACAGGCAGAGAACAGAACGGTTTACCTCGCCCTGAAGATAATTCTTCACCTCATCAGCAGATAAGGGGAGGGTCCTTGTCTTTCCCGGAATAGACTTTCTTTTTTCATTGCTGTTCGTATCCGCATTCGTCTTCGTATTCGTATACGACTCCGTATTCGTCTCCGACTTAGTAACGGGTGGTAACGACTCGTTACGGTTCGTAACGGATGGTGACGGATTGTATCGTTCCGTATCGCTCCGCAACGGATTGATTAAATCCGCATCGGATGGTAACGGGTATTTAGGCTTTGATTTGATCTGTTGCCCAAAGTCCCGTATTTGCAAAAATGATTTGCCATTCCTGGCAAAAAGCAGAATAAGCCCCGCAGCCTCGCACGCGGCAAGACAGCGTTGAATATTGCACTCACTCATTTTTTCAAGCTGAAGGGGATACAGGGCAGACCTCAGAATCGCCGGCCTCGCGTCATAGAGTCCGTAATCGTCGGCAACAGACATTAGACGACGGTAAAAGACCTCGGCTTCCCAAGACAGCGAAGCGATTCGCTCAGAAGTAAGGATGCCTTCTCTGATCAATCTTGTTGGCATATCAGCTCCTCCTTTCTGAAAACAAGAAATATCCCATTTCCTTTGCCGCCGACGCGACTGCCAAACATGGCTTCCTTCCCGGCAAGAGGTAGTACATCACGCAGAGCAATCTGGACGTCAGCCCACTTGAAGATCAAAAATCCACCCGGCTTCAGAACGCGAAAACACTCTGAAAATCCGTTCCGGATCGTCTCTTTCCAGTCGCCATCGAGCGCACCATATTTCTGCCTCATGTAAGCCGTTTTGCCAACACTCTTGAGGTGAGGTGGGTCGAAAACAACCATGGCAAAAGCATCGTCTTCCCAGGGCATATTGGTGAAATCGGCGTCAACATCAGGATCAACAACAATGGTTCTTCCGTCGCAACACGTTAATGTTTCGCGCCTGTAGTCAGCATACAAAACATCTTGGTGTCTTTTTTGAAACCACATCATGCGGGTTCCGCAACAGGCATCAAGTATGTCTTTCATCACTCAACCTCCTTTCCTTCAAGATCCTTCAAAATCCTGTCCCTTCTCCGCAGGGCGGTTTCAGGGTCTTTCGTCTGCAAAGAATACCGCTTCCGGTAAATGCGGCATTCGTCCACAAACGTCAGGTTGATATAATAAACTTCCTTTTGCCTGTAAACGTGGTGGAATTTCCGGGACGTGTCAGAGAGTTTTAGCTTCATTGGTCGCCTCCTTTCACTTCAAGCTCCCAAGGCCATGTACGCACAACCGAACTATTCAACCATACGTTACCGCCCTTAGTTTTGAAATGATCCCTCTCTTCGTTAATATCCGATACAGTTACAAGGTCTCCATTACAAAGCTCTAAAATGTCCCCTATCTCAATACGCATGATCGGCGGGAACTTGGAAACAAGAGCTTCCCAAGCTAACCAATGAAGCCTTACACCCCAAAAGGTTATAAACTCGCATTCCGGGCATCCATAGGCATACAATTCAGACTGAAACGGAGATTCAAACCGTTTCGGTTCTCCTCCACAAAGAGGGCATAAAGAATGTTTATTTTCCATAGCAATTATCAATCTGTTTCATTAATATGTTCCATTTTTTCCGAGCGTCGTATTCATCACCAGCGTCATCTGCCTTTAAAAAATGATTGAAACCCTCATCAATAGTAGAATCACAGTTGTAATAATTAAACGTCCTCCCGTCCTTCGAATATGCAATAAGCTCGGGAAGCTTCCCGCAAAAGCAGGGCTTTAATTCTTCTTCTGGCTTTTTGCGCTCAGTCCACTCACGGGATCCGTTGAAGCCAAAACCATCCACATAGATGTAATTTCCGTTGCTTCTGCGGAAACAATAGGCTCTTTTGCTGTCTTCACGAATCTTGATTATATCCCCTTTTACATCAACGGCTTCCTTCCACTCGCCGGTTTCGAGTTTAACGAGAGCCTCGGACAATGTGCAAAGATCCGTTGGATTTTCCTGTTGCTTGAACGGGTCTCCGATGTTGTAGAGAATGCGGGTGATTTGGTCCATGTCAATTACTATAGATTCCACCATAAATTCCCCTAGTATTCTAACACATGGTTTTTGCTCGAATACATTTAGAATAATTGCTTTTTCAGTACGACTGTCATCGTATTTAATTGGTCTGTACTCAATAAGGTCCCACTGTTTAATTTGTTCTAGTCTCATCAGATTAATACTTTCTTCAATTAAAAATGAATATTAAAACTCTGGCAATCAAATAACCCAATACGAATAATACCGATAACATAAATAGACCAAATGCTAAAATACCAAATAAATCCTTTATTGAATTAATCATTTCTTCTTTTAATAGTCTCATTGTTTATTCTCCAAATTCAAATTCTCTTCTTAAAGCCCATGACGGCAAGCCGCCTTCCAATGCCGGCAAGGGGGCCTGCCAGCCGTCATTTTGCAGACAGTTGGCATAGCTCACCAACTGGCTTTCAAACCAGGACATTCCGGCGTACAGTTCATCCTCCGTAAACCGCACCATCCGGCACTGGTACGGAGGTTTGCTTTCCTGCATCAACAGGTTAAATCCCTTGATGAAATCCGGCTTGATCTTGTTGGAAATCGCCGAATAAATCGCGGCCTGGACATGATACCTGTACTTCCAGATATTCCGTCTTACCTCTTCATCGTCAGCAAGATTGAATCCCGTCGTCTTCAAGTCAACCATATTCCCAGGCTCCACGGGAAACAAATCGGCCATGCCGCAAAGCTCCAGCTTCACGCCCTCGACTTCAACATCATAGGTCATGGCAACCTGCGATTCGTGGGTTTCTCCGACAACAATTCCATTTTCTTTTGCGAAATGCCTCAGAATCAGGGCGGCCTTGCTGGCTTCGTCGAACATCTTGGAATCAATCAGGATCCTTCCCTTAGCTTCAGCCCCGGCTTTCAGTTCCTTGTAATTCTTCGAATTCTTGTTAAGTCCCAAAGACGTAATCGAATATGTCTTTGCGACAAGCTCAGGAGTCAGGAAAAGGCAATCTACAAGACTCCCCCAGGCAAGGGCATCTGTTGTCTTCTTTTCGCCGGAGTCATAAGCGAACTTGAAACGTGAAGGACTGGCGGCAAAATCACAGATCGACGACTTGCTTACCGTGTAAAGCGTCTTCCGGGCATGATAATCAGCTGGATCCATTTTCTGAAGCGTATTCAAAGCGGAAGTTCCTCTCTTTGTTCGGTTTTCGGTTCTTCGCCCCAAGCCTCCGCGGAGGTTGCAAACTCATCCCCTTCCGGTTCCTGTGCTTCCTCCGCGGCGGGAGGCAGGGAAGCCTTGGGAAGAAAATCCATAAGTCCCGTGATATTCTTTCGAGGAGTCACGTCTCTAAGACTGTTTCCTCCGAATTCGGCTTCATCCGCTTCCTGCATGGCGACCTGGAATTCATAGGGCAGATCCCACATTTTGGACGCACGCTTGATGACCGTTTTAAGTGCCATCTGGTTATGATAATCAGCCCATGGACCGACCACATTCCCCTCTTTGTCCTTCGACCTGCTTCGCGCCTTGATCGAGTCGATTTCTTCGCTCGCCATGCGCTCTCCATGAAGCTTTCCTTCACGGTCTGTCCATGTGCAATAGTAGCCGATGACTTTCGCGGTAGAGTTCCCCCATCCGGGCATATGGGACATGGCAAAATTGCCGTTCTCAATCACCCACTGGAAGGGTTCCCCTTCGCGCACAATGCCCGTGTTGAGATTCTGCACACCGTTCGAGCGTGCCATCCTCATCAACCCACGAGCAGAAGGCACGGGGGTAACGGTCATTTCCCAGGTTTCAATCCATTGGCCATTCTCGCCCTTCCGCTTCTTCTTAGTATTGAAAGGAACAAGAAATCCATGAACCCCGTCAGGCTCACATCCTAACTGAATAAGCGTCTTCGTCGCAGAGATAAGAGACATCGGCGTGCACTTCATGAGCTCCGGCGTCTTCTGGCAGCATTGCCACAGAATGCCCGCCAGCCTTTCCCCCGTCATCAGCCCGCGCGAAACTTCAGCCAGAGAATTCTTTACTTCATCGCTCGTTAGGATCTCATAGAGCGTCTTCTTTTTCTGGACGGTTTGCATCAATGCGGCATTTTCCGATTGACCTGTCTGTGTCATTTGAGTAGTCATTGTTCGTTGTTTCAGTTTCTGATAAACTGGCGGTCGTCCGTTGCAGCGGACTTCCGCCAACTTTTCAGGCTTCTTCCTCAGGATCTTCCGTCAGGCTTTCGCCCTGTAGTAACTTAACCACTTTGAATAACCCGGCTGATACTCTCTCGCTCATGGGTTCACTCTTAATCATGAGCTGAATCGCAATCTGAGCAGAGATGATGATGCCTATTGTTTCTTTGAAAGACTCAATGTGTACGTATTCAATTCCTCCGATTTCAAGCGTTTCCTCTTGTTCTAGAATGGATTCGAATGCTTCCTGGTGGAGCTTTAATATTTTTTCTTCGGTATTCATTGTTATTGTATTGGTTTTAGTTCTGGATTCCGTCCAGCCGGTTTCTTTTTGGGAAATCAAAACAGGGCATCGAGCAGGTAGAAGCAGCCGAGCAACCCGGCCACGCACAGCACAAACGCGATGCCTTCGATCACATCCTTCATGCCGACTTCCTCCTCTTCATCAGATAGGTTCATTTCACAATCTTCAGCTTTGACTCAGCCTTAAAAGGAGAACTTCCAGAGTGATATTGAGCCCACAACCATTCGGTCACTTCCTTGCGGGAAAACCTGTACGTCCTGGGCTTCAACCCCCAATGGGGCAGTCCATAATTCCGCGCATAATTCACAACAGACGGCTGGGAAGTGAAAAACTTCGGGAACTCCTTCACAAGTTCAGCACTCGTCAAGACATCATCCATGTCTATTTCTCTGATTTCATCAGTTGGGTTCTTTTTCATAATTCGTACCATCCAAGTTTCTTGAGTTCTTCAATCACGGGTTCTTCGTTCATAGAGCTTCCGTTTTTGCTTTGTAGATATCCATGGGATCGGGACCATAGGAGTAATCAAGAGCCTGTAGACAATCCTCCAGCTCGCTAATGCGATCCGTGTATTCCTTGATAATAGCCCGCGCTTCACGTTCGCTGAGCGCGTTGTCCGTTTCGTCTTCGTAGATTTGTTTTTCTACGGTATTGACCGTGTAATAGATCATTGTTTTGTTCCTTTCAAAATGGGTGAACCTGCCTCTGTATCGTCCAGGCTTTGAAACACACGCTATGCTAAATTCTTGTGTTCTGGTTCGTTTGTGTTAAGTTGATGCCCTATGCAAAATAATCCTGATATTCAGAAAAGCCTGGCGGTAATGGCAAATGCTTTAGATTCAAGCCAAAGAGAATTTGGTCTTATATCTAATCCTGCCCGAATACCTACCAATCTTGAAAAAATAGCAAAATCACTCGAAAGGATAGCTATATCTCTTGAGAAGATTGAGAAGAAGCTAAAGTAACTTCTTCGGCATAAACCAAGAGCTTCAGCTTTCCGTCCTCGGAAACAGCGATGACGGAAAGCTTGCCGTTATAAGGATCCCATAATACCTCTGGATCCTCTGTTTCGTATTTCACCTTGATTGGAGTTCCGCATATCAGCAGAACAGCTTCTCCTTTTTTCCTTAGTTCATCAATCAACGTAAGTGAATTGACGAATCGGTAATCAATTTGTTTATTTTCTTTCATGATGATTTTCTGGGGTTTGCTTGTTCAGTTGCTTCTTGAGAAGAGGCATTCCCAGTTGAACGGAAAGCCTCAAGAGCGCCGAGTACGGCACCCCAGTTGCCTTGGATAAGGCCCTAAGTTCTTGATCGTCTTCCAAAAGGAGACGTGCTTGTATCGATCGTGATAGTGTTGCCATGCTTTTCATTGTGCTGTTTTAAAGTACGGTGTCAATATTCTTTTGTGCTGCTGAACAGCACGTTTTCGTTTTGCCTTGTGCTGTAAGTCATTACAGTGTATATTTTTTTTATGCGCCCTATCGACAAAGAGAACCCCGCGACGATCTCGCTCCAGATACGATTTACAAAAAAACAAATTGAAGAGATCGACGAAGTCGCCGAGCAATTTGAAATGAGCCGCTCGGAAATCATCCGCCTCTCCTGTTCTTCCGGCTTGGTAGCACTCAAAAAACTTACTCCGGAAGGGCTTAAAAAAGCCGTTTCCAGATTGCTGACAGAAGAGTAGATCATACAGTCTCCTATTGGTTTTCCGTTACGCCTATCACTTTTCCGGTTTCGTCTCCGTATAGCTCACACGCGGAGTAATCGGATGATACTTCGGCAGCGTCCTCAACTTCTTGAGCAGCTCCCGGCTTCCCGTGCGTTGCCCCTTGAGCACCAAACGCAAATGCGTCGTACTCACATCGACGGCCCGCGCCGCGCGTGAAATCGTATAGCCGCGCCCAGCTAAATATTCTGGTGTTAGCGTCATGATTTTCTTCCCTTTCTCATTCGTTTTATGTAGTTTCTCAGATTGCGTGACGGTCACACCGTGCCAATGGATAACCGTCACGAGAAAACAACTATAGAATTTTCTATGAACGAGCAAGGAAAAACTACAGATATTTCTATATATCTAGCTCGACTCAACTCTCTTATTCGTGAGAAGTCGTTAAGTCAAAGTGAATTGGAACGAATTACAGGCATTCGTCAAGCGACGATCTCAGACTATACTAAAGGAAAATCTATACCGTCAGCTGAACGTTTTTTCCTAATTTCATCTGCTCTTGGTGTCTCCATGGACTACCTCTGGGGTGTCTCTGATGTCCCCATCCAAGCTACCGACACAGCAAACATTCAGGAATCCGAATGGCAGCAGAGAGCTCAAACAGCAGAACAGAAGCTCAAACACCTCAAAAGCCTTCTCTCCGACGTTGGCTCTGACATCGAAGCCCTCGGCGGAACCATAGGGAAACTCCTCAAATTCATCTCCGAATAATCATGACCATAAAAGAAGCTATTGCACTTGTATTCAAATTGAAGAACCAATCGTCTCTTCATGTGAATGAAATTACAGAATACATTAAATCAAATATTGATGAGTATAAAGACCAGGAATCTACGGATATCCAAAAAAGGGTGAATGCATTTCTTGCTGCCAGCGTCAAAAGCAAAACAAACAAAATCTACAAAAAAACGATCAACCCCAAAACTGGACGTCCCAAAAAAGGAGTCTATTCTATTGCTCCTCCTAAAAAGATAAAATCCTCAATCCGCCCAGACAAAAACTCACAAACTGCTCTCCCTCTATTTCCTGCACAGCAACAGCCTCAAGCATCATCCTTCAATGAAACAGGGATAACGGCAAATACCGGAAAACTATATTTCGGCAAAGCAGGAGAATTTGCAGTAGTCAGCGAATTATTATTCAGAGGCTACAGTGCCAGCATCATGTCCGTTGATGAAGGAATTGACATCACAGCTTCAAAAAATGACAAATTCTTTTTCATCCAAGTAAAGACAACCCTGTTTGCTGACAACAAAATATCCGTCACAATAAAGCCAAACAACTTTGTCAACAACACAAATACAAATATTTTTTACACCATTGTTTTCAGATACCTGACAAACAGCGCTTACATCAATCGCTACATAATTTTAAGTTCCATTGATTTAGAACGACTCATCAGAAAAGGCGCCATCAGTTATCCAAACGGTAATGTATCCATTAAAATCAGAATGAATAACGGGAAACTCGAATTCTACAACGGAAACATCACCGAAGAAGTTGATTACTATTATTTAGACAACTTCGACATGATCAAATAACGATATAATTTTCTGAATAAATCTTATTAAAAAAATATTCGACCCAAAAAATAAATAATGGAACATTCTAAACAAATTGCAGTAAATCGTCTTTATCTTGATGTCCGGAATCCACGTATTCCATATGAAAAAAATATGCATGAGAACAAACTAATAGATACTCTAATTGCAGACGATCCTAAAGATTTTTTAGAAACGATGCAACGCATCCAGCGGGAAGGATATATTCCATCAAAACCAATTGTTGCACTTAAAGTCGGAAGACGTTTTAAAGTCATGGATGGAAATCGACGAACAGCAATTATGAAGTTATTATTAGGCTATGTTGATGTTAAAAAATTGAAAAATATTTCTCCATCAATACGAGAAACCATACAAAAAACAAGTGAAATCTGGAAAGATAAGAATAAAAAAATTCCTCTTTGCGAAGCATCGTCAGAAAAAGACATACAAGCAATAGCCTTTATTCAGATGGAGCATGTTAAAAATGCTCCAGGATCAGGCAAGGACTGGGGTATTCTCATGAGACATCGATATGATAATCCAAATAGTCCTTATATTGTATTAATCGACAATTTTCTTAATTATTGCAAACAGAAAATATCTGTTGAGCTTTTTCACAAATGGACAACAGATTATCCCCTAACATTGTTACAGGAAACCCTGAAAAGAGGTCAACTGGAATCTGTCCTTAATCTGAACATAGATGAGCTGAGTAAACTGTATCCTCATAATCTTGATGTAGATCTAGTTGATAACATAACAAAGCTGCTCATGAAATTAGGGAAAGCAGATGATAAGGATTATCTTACATACTCAGATGTCCGCGATGGATCATTCCCGGGAAAGCTCACAACTGAGTATCACCTCTACCCTGTTGAAGATGTAGATAAGCAGGAAAGGTTAAGCAAGATGAATTTTGAACAACAAATTCGGAATTCATCTGAAAATCAAAATCCTTCATCTCCATCTACCGATCAAACTTCTCCTCGCAAATCTAATAATAAAAAAATAAACCTTATTCCAGAATGCATAGATAATATAAAAAAATCTTGTTGTAAATCTGAATGCTATAAATCAATCAGATGTATTGAAGAACTCAGTAAAATTACAAAAAAGAATTCTTTTCTCCCTAATGCATCAGCTTTCCTACTCCGATGTATATTAGAATATGCAGTCAAACACGCAATACGAACAATGGGACTTGAACTATATCCACTTGGAAAATTAAAAAATTATTGTAGAGAATTGTATCGCAGAGATTTTTTCAAAAAACAATTCCCTCAAACCCATGAATTTTTGAATCGTGTAGCTAATACAGAAAACTCTGGATCTGCCCGTGATCAACTCAATAATTTTGTTCATTGTGATAGTTGGCAACCAAGCCAGGAAGACATCACAACTTTGATCGAGAATATAACTCCCCATCTAGTCACTCTTTTTGAGTCCGTCACACCACAGGCACAAGCTCCAAGCACGGAGTCGCCGGCATCTTCACCTTGTTCCCAAGAATAAAAACTTCTTTGCCCATGACTTTAGTGCGTGCGCTATACTGTAAATTGAATATGAACTGACGAAATCCTGCATAAAGATCGCGAATCGCTTCTTCAGTATCATACGATACAATCCAATGTTCATTGGATAATACCTCTTTGATCACTTGAGCTACATTGGCATGATCATTGTGTCCATAGGAATTTAAGTACAATTGCTGTCCCTTATGGTAATATGGAGGATCGCAATAGACAAAGCACTTTCCTTGTGACATCAAAGGAATACGTTGGATAAAATTGATCGCATCTTCATGGTAAAGCAAGATACGATCTGAAAATGATGCATAGGATCGGGCTAATTTCGCCAATCTCTCCCGATAAAATCGAGCATCCATTTTATAATTACCTTTCTGTTCAAGTCCGCCAATAACCCCACCACTGATTACTCCAGAAAAATTCGTACGATTTAAATAAAAAAAAGCAAACCCTACATCTTCGCGAGAATAATTCTCAAACCTTTGTATTATGGTTCTCATCTTTTTCCACTCATCAACATTCAAAACAGCGGAATCGATCCGATGAGCAAATCTTTCTGGATCATCTCTGAGAGATTCCCAAAACATCAATAGTTGAGGACACTTGTCATTGAGATGGACTCTAGCTACCTTTCCAGAAAATAAAAGTTCCATAGCAACTCCTGCTCCGCCCGCATAGGGTTCTACATAATCACAACCTTCCAAACCATTCTCCGCAATCAACGACGCCACAAATGGGGCTAATCTCTGCTTTCCTCCCGGATAACGTAACAGGGTTTTTATATTGCGGCCTACCATATTTTTCCTATGTATCCTACACACATCTACCTCCATAAGTCAAATGTATCATGGAGAAATTGGTTCTAGGATTTGGAAGACACAAAAAAGCGACCGGGGTGGCCTGCTAAGCAGGCGGCGAGTATCGCGCAGAATGCGTGACTGCGTAAACAGAAACAGGTCAGCCCTCCCTCCGAGAGATCACTTGACAAGAGTACAGAAAACTTGTACGTTTTATTCATGACCCCATTATCCCTTTCATACAGTGAAGCCCGGCAGCATCTGGCCGATACCATCAAGACCTGCGTCGACGATTCCGTGCCCGTCATCATCAAATCGCGACAGCGAGAAGTAGTCATGATCCCCCGTGAAGAATACGACTCGTGGATGGAAACAATCCACCAGCTAGACACCCCGTCCAACATACGCCACCTGGACCAGTCCCTCGAAGAAAAACGCCGTGGGGAAACCATCGTCATGACAGCGGATGACCTCATGAACTTCATGAACACCCCTGGAGCATGAAACTTGAATTCTCAAAAACAGCCCTGTCAGATCTCGCCTTTTGGAAAAAGGCAGATCGCAAGGCTGCGCAGAAAGTAACCGCCCTATTGCTGGAAATACTTGAAACCCCCTATGCCGGCAAAGGCAAACCCGAGCAGCTTGTCGGCAACCTCTCCGGTTACTGGTCCCGTCGCATCAACACCAAAGACCGCATCATCTATTCCGTAGACGAAGAAACGGCAACCATCTTCATCCGCTCCCTCCGCAAACACTACGAATAGCCCTCACCCCTGGAACTGCACCCGCTTGGCAGATTCCAGACTTTAATCCAAGAAGTCCTACCATTTTGTGACATCCAACAAAATGGTCTCACATCTCCTCCAACCCAATTTGCCAATACTCCTCGGCAGCCTGCTTTGAGACAGCAGCTCTGTAATGCTTGAACAGCATATCCGAGCCCTTGGCATGCCCCATATCTTCACGGAGACGGTCAATATTCGGATCAATTGCCAGAGAATACGACGCAAACGAATGGCGCGCTGCATCGGACCTGTTCTGAAGGCCGGCCGCCTTTCGCACAATCTTCGCCTTCCTCACCCAATTCGTCGGCCTCAAAAGACCTTTCCGATCTGATTCCGGAACAGCCTCAAAAAACCTTCTCAAATTATCCTTGATCGTCACATGCCTCACCTCGCGAGTCTTCGCGATCGATGGAGGAACATTAATAAACCCCTCATCCAACAGCACGTGATCCCACGTCAACTTCTGGAACTCCTCCGGACGAATCCCTGCGAACAACAACACAGCAAACGGAAGCAAAGCATCCGTACAATCCAACTTGTAAATCGCTTCAACATGGCCATCCTCACCAGCCATCGGGTGCCCCTCCTCATCCTTGTAAGACCTGCACGAAGCCAGAAGACGTTTGACTTCCTCCACCGTGAACACATCCACGCTATCTGAAGAAACAATCTTTCTCTTCTCAATCTGACTCCACGGAGACCTGGAAATGATCCCCTGCTTCACCGCCCAGGTAAACGCCGGACTCAACACCCCCAGAGCAGAATTGAAATACGTCGCACTCTTAAAAGAATCGGCCAGCCACACCCTGATATCATGCGCCTCAAGATCGGCCACATTCCTATTGCCAAACACCTCAACAAAACGTGAAGAATAATGGCGCCAATTTCCCTCATACTTCACCGACCACCCCCTGTCAGCAGACACCACATCCCTATACTTCGTCATCAGTTCATTTACAGACAGGCCGGCCATCCTGGCCTTCTGCTGCTCAATACCAATCCTTACCGCCTCAAGAAGAGACAAACCCAACCCAGAATCTTTTAGTAACCCATATGCATCCTTGGCTTCACGTATTTGAGTGGGAGCCAGTACATTATTATCCGATAGCTCGCCTTGTGAAAAGCGATCGCGTAGCATCATCTGATCGCGCGCTGCTTCATCACGAGTCTCATAATAGAGAGCCGTAATTTTGCCACTTGCGGAAAACCTTGCCGGAAGCCAGATCCTATACAGAGTCTTTTTGCCGCGCTTCGTTTTGTGGATTGCAAACTTGAGAGACCGTCCCATAGGCGAATTCTTTGTCTTTTATGTCTATTATTTTCAGAAATTCAACGGAAAAAGCCTCAAATCATGAAAATGACACACCTTTTTGAAAATCGCCGCAAACTCCTCAGAAGGCATTATTTCTCTTCATAACTCATTGAAAATAAGCAAAAGAAAAGCCCGCAAGCGATTAACTTGCGGGCTTTATTTGGTGGAGCATAGCGGGTTCGAACCGCTGACCTCTTCAATGCCATTGAAGCGCTCTACCAACTGAGCTAATGCCCCTCGACTTTCGTCTCGGTATCCCGTGAGGACGGGGAAAATTATAGTGAAGAAAAAGCCCGATGGCAAGTATTTTTTGATATCAGGTTTATTTTTTCTTGAGAAGGACAAATGGCGAAAGAAGAATATTTCCTAAGAAATTGATTCCAAATTACTTGGAAGGTTTGGAAGACGGGACAAAAACCTTGAGGCTCCCGGGGTGTTTTTCAATTTTGAGGGCACCATGCCCACCGAAATCGCCATCCAGTTCATAAGACGCAGGCGTGTCAACAGGATCTATAGAACAACCTTCCACTTTAAGGTAGGAAAAGTCTCCCTTCATGACCGGACTGAATCCCCCGCGAAGGAAAGCATGAAGACAGTCTTTGATGATGGTTCCCATGTGGCGTCTGAATACCAGGACATCCAGCAAACCATCCGCATTGTCTGCATCTCCGAACATAGTCCAAGAACCGCCGTATCGGGCGCCGTTGCCCATGATCACGGCTATGCCTTCTTCAATTCTTCCATCACTGAGGGTTATACGAAGACGAGGCTGAGGTTCGCAGGCAGCCTTGAGACCAGCTATACCATAAGCAATAGGACCCCATTTTTTCTTGGCCTGGCTGGTAGTCAGCTCCACGGCACGTCCATCAATACCGATTCCGGCCATTTGCAGGAAGGGTTCGCCATTCACCGCAAAAACGTCCACTTCCTTGATGCAGCCTTGATTGTAAGCCTGGAGGGCACGATCAAAATTACCGGAACCAATGCCTATTTCACGAGCGAAGACGTTGACAGTACCGGAGGGTATAACGACTAATTTGGTCTCCGTTCCCGCCAAGGCTCCGGCAGCCAGACGCAAGGTACCGTCTCCACCGGCAACAGCCACTGTTTCCAAACCTTTACGAGCACATTCCCTAAGGCTTTCCTGCATGTGTTCCGGCGATGTCGGCTCCACAATATCAAAAAGGCCTTTCCTGTCCGCCAACCAACGTCTCAAATGGATGGATCTGGCACTACGGGCTTCAGGGTTCAAGAAAAAGGGGACATGATTCATTAACGGAATCAATATAGTTTAAGGAGTATCCTTTTCCAAATTCATTTTACGATAAGACTTCCCCACCTCCCTCTCTCACGGGAAATAATGGAATTCGCGAAGGCAGACAAAAGCCGCATTCAAATTATTTTATGCTTTGCTCCAAAGCGTATCCGGCCGAGATCAAAGTCTCTTCCCTGAAGTGAGGAGCGAGAAACTGGAGACCAACCGGAAGGAGATCGTCGCCATCCGCAGCCGTACCACAGGGTACCGAAATTCCGGGAAGTCCGACAAGATTGGCAGGAATGGTATAGATGTCCGCCAGATAGGTCTGGAGATGGTCCGAAGCCGCCACACCAAGCAGGGGAGCCGGAGCCGGGGCAGTGGGACCGGCAATCAGATCTACTTTCTCAAAGGCGCGGGCAAAGTCTCCGGCAACAAGGGAGCGAACTTTCTGCGCTCTGGTGTAGTAGGCATCGTAGAAGCCGGAACTCAAAACGTAAGTGCCCAAAATAATACGGCGTTTAACCTCGGGACCAAAGCCTTCCTCACGAGAAAGTTCGAAAAGGTTGGAAAGATCCGATACGTCCGGCGAACGACGCCCATAACGCACTCCGTCGAAGCGGGACAGGTTGGACGAAGCTTCCGCACAAGCAATAATGTAGTAGGCAGCCACAACGGCTTCGGCATGCGGAAGAGAAATTTCCACCAATTCAGCCCCCAAGGATTCCAACCGGGCAAGAGCACCGGATATGGCCTCGGACACACCGGGATGGTTGCCAGAAGTCATATATTCCCTGGGGATTCCGATCCTAAGCCCTTTGATGTCTTTGCCAACGGCATCTTCGAAATGCTCCACCGGATGATTCTGCGAGGTAGAATCCTTAGGATCATGACCACAGATAGCTTCCAGCAGAATCGAGGCATCGCGTACGTCTCGCGTAATCGGTCCTATCTGATCCAGGGACGAAGCGAACGCAACAAGTCCATACCGGGAAACCCGACCATAGGTAGGTTTCAATCCTACGACTCCGCAATGGGAAGCCGGCTGGCGGATGGAGCCGCCGGTATCGGATCCCAATGCGGCAATAGCGGTACCGGCCGCAACCGAGGCAGCGGAACCACTGGATGATCCTCCCGTCGCCCGATGGGGAGCACATGGATTGTAAGTCGGTCCGAAAGCTGAATTTTCCCCGGTGGATCCCATGGCGAATTCATCCATGTTCATGCGTCCCAGAGGGATGCCTCCCGCCGCAATCATTCTGTCGACGGACGAAGCATTGTAAGGAGCAACATAAGGTTCGAGAAAGCGCGATGCGCAACGCGTCGGCTGCCCCTTGACACTAATATTGTCCTTAACGCCAATGGGAATCCCGGCCAGGAGGGAATCCTGAGAAACATTCCGGGCTATCTTCAGGGCAGCGTCCCGGTCATAGGAAAGATAGGCGTGAGTTGCGCCGTCTTCTTTATCGATAGCATCAGCCACCATGTTGACGAGTTCGACAGAAGAAACGGAGCCGTCGCGTAGACAATCTCTCCACTCGGCAAGGGATTTTAGAGGCAGGGACATGTATCTAGGAAAAGTATGAGGCAAAAGGAAAAATAGTGGGGAAAAGGATCCGAAGGGAAATCAAGCGGATTCAACAACCTTGGGCACGCGAATCTGCTCCGAGGCCTGCTGAGGAGCATTGACCAGAGCTTCCTCTGTCGAAAGACCGGAAAGAACTACATCATCGCGCATAACATCCATTACCGGCAAGGGATGGTACATGGGCTCTACTCCGGTGACGTCGTAACTCTGTAACTGATCAACATAGTTGAGAACTTTAGTCAGATCCTCGGAAAAGCGGTCAACTTCCTCTTCCGTGAGGTGCAAACTCGCCAATCGGGCAATATAGGCAACGTCAATATGCGGCTGATTCATGGGCAGACTCAGTCTAGCAAGGCATCTCCTGGGAAGACACAGCAAATAAGGTCATGCTGGGAGATATTTTTCAACCCTGGTCCAGCAGACGAATGATCCAGAATGTGGAAGCGGCAATGGAGCAAATGAGAACCAGCAGAAGAGCCGTACTCTCATGAAGTTCACGCCTGGCATTACGGACATTACCCCGTGCGACGGCTACTTTCAGCGTGTTCTGCTGGCGTGTTTGCCGCACTCTGTCCGGAGGTGGAAGAGTATTGCGCTGGGGCTGCATGGAAACGGGAGATCCCTGACCGACCATTTCTTCCAGTTCGCTGATTTTCTGCATCAACTCACGGGAAGCACGATCCAAATCGCTGAATTCAGAATCTCTCTGTTTTCTTTTTCTCAGAAACATGGTATTAGAAATTGTTGGAGTGACCGCAACTGACGATTGCGTATAAGATGACTAACAAGATAAACAACGGCAGGTGAAAGGAAAAACCCTGGATGAACTGCGTCACAAATTCACGCGAAGAGATCAGCAGGCGACGGGAAGATTTGCGGGAACGGGTCAATACTTTGGTATGGCGCATATGGGAGCAGTGATCGACCGCATCATTATAATCGGCTTCACAATGATCCATGATTTCAGCAGCATCGGTTAATTGCTGTTCCAGATTATCCTGTCCCCAGTCATCGGGGCGGATCGCCCCCAGAACCTTCAGATCCTTGGTAAAGCACAGGCGGATCTGTTCCAGCTCCTTGATTTCATTAGCAAGGCTTTCCAGTTCCTGCTCAATCCTTTCCACAGCGGAGAACATCCGGTCGCCCAACTCGTTTTGATCAGCAATAAAGCGGGCTTTCTTCTGCGCAATTTCCTCCATGCGCCGCTTGTAATCATCAATCTCCGCCTTTTTACGACGGAGTTCTTCCAGCTTGCGCTGAGCCTCCTCCATATCATCCTGAACGACAGGGACAGGCACACCTCCGGCAACTGGCGACGGAGGGCCATCCAGACTCATTTTCCTGTACTGTTGTTCCTGTTCTTTCATGGGTAGAATCAAAACGCCATTCCGACTAATCGGACTGAAGAAATATTTAACCTTTCTTATCCATCAAGGAAAGTGAAAAGTGCGGAAAACTTTCCTTTTTTTTCACGATTCCGAGCGTCCGTCACTGTTTTGCTCTTAAAAATTGATTATTCAAGTGTTTTTTACGATTGTCCGTCACGAATCAACTCACGGATATTGCGTGCTTCAATAGCCTCGTTTCTGGTACGTTCGTTCACCCTTGCCCTGTAGAAGGCCTTTTCCGTATCCGACCAGATATTGGATTCATCGTACTCCCCGGCAAATGGAATATTCAAGT
>ERZ791927.389-NODE-389-length-46146-cov-6.114274_pt1 | contig 46146 bp, 64 predicted proteins | sample MGYA00510130_ERZ791927 | MGnify/ENA primary metagenome ERZ791927 (study PRJEB30046, sample SAMN00792055) | human gut metagenome | study: EMG produced TPA metagenomics assembly of the A metagenome-wide association study of gut microbiota in type 2...
TCCTGAAACGCGCGCAGGCGCTCGGTCAGAAACGTCAGGCCGGGCGCACCCACAACGTCGCCCACGGCCAGAATACGCAAGATCATGCGGATCCCTCCCATGCGATCGGAAGAAAATTTGATAATAGAAATAGTATACCACCGACGGCAGCGGGGAATCAATCCAGAAACTGGCGCGGCGCAGATTTCATAGCTTTTTGTCCGCGCGCGCATACTAGCCGTGCAGCGGTGCAGCTGCGAAGGGAGGCAGAAACGTGAAAGGAGACAGCAAAATGAACGCAATGCAGTTTGCCAAGGGCATGAGCATCGGCATGGGTGTCGGCATGGCGGTCGGCACGGCGGCGGGCTGGATGATGCACCCGCAGAAAAAGCGCACGAACAACATCGTGGCGGACGCGGTGCGCACGGTCAGCGATGTGACGGACACCATCCGCGATACGATGGGCTGGTAAAAACGCAAAAAAGGAAAACTTTTTTGAAAAAGGGCTTGCAATTCCGGCCGGGCTATGCTACTATACTTAGGCGCGTTAGGAGCGCACTAAGCGCCGTTAGCTCAGCTGGATAGAGCGTCTGGCTACGGACCAGAAGGCCGGGGGTTCGAATCCCTCACGGCGTGCCATTGGGCTTAAATCCGAACCGTATTATATTATTTACGGTACGATATTTGTCCAAACCAAAAGACACTCCTTGTCTTAAAGCAAGGGGTGTCTTTTTCCATTTAGGTGATAAAGGTGAGTAATCGGGCGTTTTTCCTATAAACTCTCTCTTATACGCGCGTGCTAAGAAGAAGTTATAGGGATTTTGACCCGATTACTCACCTTTATCACCTTATACACTTAAATGTAAAAATCCCCGGAAGCTGAAACCTCCGGGGATGCTGCTATATGAATATCATTTATCCGTCAGTTGCTTGATCGACTGATTAAGTCCCGTTGCAGCCCAGCCGGAAACAATACCGACAGCCGCAGCGTCCAGCCAGTTATCGGCCGGGTAACTGGGCACGCCCATCACCCATGCCACCACACCGAGCGCCAGCCCGGTCACGCCGCAGATAATAGGAATCCACTTGTCTGCCACATTAGTGGCCTTAACTGCCATGCCTACCAGATACGCGATGGCGGTAATCGCCGCCACAGATGCAATACCAAAATCCATATGTATACCCCTTTCAGTGTTCTGTTGGAAGCTGCAAAAATTTGGTGTGAATATCATCCATCACGCCGTTGACTCCCAGTGCATGATACTGTTTCCAGCAATTCTCGAAATTCTGTCGGGCATAGATCGGGGCGTAACCCCGATCATGCCATTTGTTGTAATCTGCAATCATCTGCGCCCGCAGTAGGGCCTGTACGCCCAGTTTGGTCGCCGCAGTGTCCGCGCGGTCATGCTTGATCTGCGTCGCCAGATGCCGGATCATGGCCAGCAACGCCGCGATCAGCAGCGATGGCACACCCAGCAGGCAAAGCCACTGATATGTAGTCACGGCCGCGCCTCACTTTCCGGCAGCGGCGTCAATCATCCGCTGGCACACGATCATCGCCTGTAGCGCGTCATACGTGACGTTGAGTTCGTGCTTGCCGTCGCCCTGCAATGCGCCGCGGTCAATCAGGCGCTGCGTCTCCTCACGTGCCCATGCGGGCACGTCGTCGATGCTATAGTAGCGCGGGTTGCGTGCCTCGGTGTAGCGCATACCGATAATCGCGCCGCGGATCATGTCCTCCGACACATCAAGGACGCCGTTGTCACCCTGCAACGCGCCGGAGTCCACCAACTGCGCTGCCTCATCGCGGTAGTAGCTCGGCATCTCGCCGATGCTGTGGTATCTGACCATATCTTCTTCCTCCTTTTCTGTACTGTGCATTGCTTTATAAACATCCTGCCTGAACCCATGCATCGTCAGGCCGAATGGCTTCCACAGGTGCTCCGGGTCGGCGTGTGCGCTTGCTACACCGCGCATACGTCCCTCGGAATGGCTGATAATAACGCCGTCAGCCAAGGGGTCAAGGTCAAACTGAGCACAAAGCTGTGCGAACAACTCAACAGCCGCCGCATATGTGCCCTTGATATGGGTTTCTGTTGCCGCAGGGTTGAGATCGCGCCACTCAGCGCCATGACCAGTGTAGACGATAGATGCAGGTTCGGTCATTTCGATACCGATATGCGTGCTGTTCGCGCTGCCGCCACAATGCCACGCTTGAACAGTCCACGGCAACGTCTGATACACCGTCCCGTTACGCTGGACAAAAGCATGGACGCAAACAGATTGGCCGTTTGGCCGGTACTGATTGTAATTTTGCGCCATGACGGACGCATTAGGTTGCGGACACCCAATGCTATGTAGCATGATGCCGCGCGGTTTAAGTGGCGTACCAATCTGGTAGCACTTGTTCTTCGTCGTGAATGCCTCGATGATGTTGATTATCATGTCATTACCTCCCACGCTGCCGCGTAGTCTGACGGGCTGTATGCAGTGTCAGACTTGCATCGGTACGTTTTGCCGTTCGTCCAGATCATGTACTCTCCGGCGTGGTACATATCGTGCGCGCCGGTCGGCTGCGCAAACGGTCGTGCGGTCGCCGGGCTTGTCCCGTGCAGCGGGCGGTTAAACGTGCGCCACGCCGCATTGCCGGGTTTGACGTCAGGGTATGTCGCATTGTCATACGCAGCACAACACTCCCACGTCTGGCCGCCAGCATTATAGATCTCGCCGATCGTGTGCGCACCTGCTGCCCAATCGGAGTATAGCACGCTGATTGTGATCCGTTCGGTGTCGGTTGCAGCAGCCGCGGCCGCCCTGTCGATCGCTGCGCGGTAAGCCATCGCGTCATTACGTGTCATCGGTAGCACCTCCCGTGATAATCCGCAGCGCCTCCGTGTCGCTGATCTCCTCGCCGGGCGCGTCGATCTCCGCCCAGCCGTCAGTCGTGTCTACGTCGACGCAGGTGTAGGTCGTCACGCCACCGTCGTTAGTCAGCAGCTTGCCGTCACCGGCCAACAGATTGATGCGGCGGCGCTTTGTGCCGTCTCCGTATGTGTAGATGATAGGTCGCTGTGTCATGTACTCGCCTCCGGTGTCGATGTCAGGATTGTGTCGCCAGCCGCATAGGCAACGCCGTTGTAGGTCGTATCCGCGGCCGCCTTGATGATGATTGTTGCATTGGTAGCACCATTACGGATGTTTGATACAGCTGTATCAACATTCTCTCCAGCAACGTAGATTTCTACGACCAGATTTTTGTTTGTGCAACCGCTAAGCATCGCAAGCGATGTCTGCTTGCACGGTTTTCCGACGTTCCCGATTTTGCAGTTGACAAGCGCTGTGTTGCGTCCGAGCGCGGAGTAACCGCTGTCAGTGCCACCATCGGTGAAAGCCACACTGCAATCGATAACGATATCCGTAAGGCCGCTGCACTTGTTGCACAGATTGTAGTGTATATTGCCATCCGCGTGGACCGTCAGTTTGGTAATGCCACCGCAATTCTGGAAAATGCCGTCTTCTGGATATTTTGCGAGCGACACGAGGTCAACGTCCCCGAGGGCCACCCGCTGCGCATTGAAAAACGCTTTATTGCCGATTGACGTGATTGCGCCAAAATCGACCCCGGTCAGCTCCTGCAAACTGACATTATTATTGAACGCGCGCGGTCCTATTACTGTTACGGCCTGCTTTACATTAACTTTTGCAAGGCGGAGGAAAGGATTATCCGCCTCCTCATACTGGCATCCAAACTGCTCTATGCAAATTTGGCGCCCATAAAAGTCCACTACCGTGGCATACCCGTCCGCGTCTCGCGCCGTAACGACGATGCCATCCGTGATGGTGGTGCCAGCAGAAATCGCCTGCACCGCGCCTACAAAACCACCCGGGAACGTAAGCTGCGCATCTGTGCCGCCTTTGGCTCGGATGGCGTCTGCGACTGCGGTCAGATCTTCTGATTTTGCAAGATATTCCGCCATTAAAAACTCACCCCATTCGCGCTTGAGATTTCAGCCGCCGCCCATGCACCATTAACCACGCGCAGAAATTTGCCGTTGTCAGCGGCTGTTACGGACGGCACACCGGCTGGCATATCCACCGGCCCCCATGCGGTCGGGACGCCGGATTTGTCCACGGCTGTGATCTTGGCGATCTGGCCGGCTGCCGCTCCAGTGATGCCCATGCCAGTGCCGCCAGAAGCGTGGTCGTCCACATACTGTTTCGTGGCAATTTCCATAGCTTCACGAGGGTCTTTGGACATCCTAACTTGCGGCAACGCGTTGTCATGACCAAGGCCAAGCCCGTAGCTCATATCAAATACAACTTCGTTATTGTCCTGAATCGAGACAACAAATTGCGCACTCATTGGCGGATTGATAAGAATACTTCCTGCGAAGGCGAAATAACCGCCGCTCGCAACTAGCGGCATAAAAACAGTTGTGCCGCCTTGGTCAAGATGCACTACCGGTTTTTTGTTTGCTTGAACGGCTTCCTGAATCTGGGCGTATGTCTTGTCCACCGTGCACTTATTATCGTCATCAAGCGTGGCGTTGATAACGAAATCACTAGAGGTTGCGTCAATGTTATCCCTCGCCTGTTTCTTCTGCGCGTCAGTGAGTGTCTGCTCATCGCACAGCACAGCGTCTCCAGCAGCCCACATATACTTATAATCGCTATACTTCTTTCCGACTAGCACCTTTCCGACTGACTGAGAACTCGCTTCCTCGAAAGCCTCAAAGCGTCGCACAAAGCTACCATCATACACACGGCAAGTTGCCTCGCCGGTGCTGTCAATATAAACACAAGTCCCGTACAGCCGGTTCTGTTGATGGAAGTATGCCCCGCCAAACGTCAAAAAAGGCGTGGATCCATCTACATCGTCAGTGCTGTGGTTGACCAGACGAAGCACCGGTTCGCTAAGCACTGGTTCGCCAAGCAAAATTGGCACCTTGCCAGCATTGATCGCTGCCACGATGTCGTCATACGTTGCGGATACTGTCACGTCATAAGACACTTCTGCATCACCGAGGCCCGGTCGCTGCTCGTTTGACTTGCTGGTCACTTTAACAATGTATACGTCCGATTCAAGGTATTTCATTGAGATCTTGACTGGTGTTTGCTTGGCCATTTTGAGCTTCACTTGGACGGGCGACGTGACTGCGTTTTGCAGATAGACATAATATCCTTGTAAACCGCCCCCCTCCCCGAAAACTGCAATGATGTGAAACGGCACGGACGACCAAACGGGGCCTTCGTCAGTAACTGCCGCGCCGCACGCGGGATAGCCACCCTCCGATTGCCACGTCAAACTGTAAGATTGCCCGCCAAAATCCACTATCACATCGTTACCGATAGCATAGTCAGATAGCGTGACAACCGACGATTCGACGGCGACCATGGTCATGTACATGCCGTCTTCGCCCTCAGCGGAAGTAATTGTGAATGTGTCTGCATCTGTGATGACTGGATCCGTCATGTACCCACCCGGCCGGTTTGCGACGTACCCATCACCATCCGGGTCGTTTTGCGCCCAGTCTGCCCCGCCTCCGCCACTTGCGGCAGCTTCATTGATGGCCGCGACAATAGTGGATTTGTCCGCCGTCGTCAGGTCATCAAGGTCGCCAATTTCGGCACGCAACCTGTCAAAGCTCGCGTGCTCTGTCGGGGTGTAAACGTAATCTGCGGGCTTGGGGCGCTTGTACACTGCAAAGTCCTGCTGCACCTTGGTATAGCCGCCCGCGTCGTCGGTGACGTAGGCGTAGGCCGTCAGAGTGTGGTAGTCCTGTAACAGCTCGTCCGGGATGATGGCCGTGCCGTCGTCCCCGACATCCACGTCCACGCTGCGGCCGAAGCATCGCTTTTGATAGTGTATTTGCTTTACGCCGACGCCGTCTGTGATTTTGACCCGCCGCCCGGTGTCCCACTGCCACAGCGACGCGCGACCATCTGCGATTGTGATTGTCATATGAGTACCTCCTTATTACTTATATTTGCCGATGACATGGTAGTGTATCTGCGGGCCTGTAATCGTGGCGCTTGCCGGTAGCACGCAGGCATAGGCAGGTGCGTGTGTCTGTGGCGTCCCGACGTTGTTTGCGCTGTCCGTCAGCAGCCAAAAATCGGTCGACGGGCTATAGGGCGTTGCGATGACAACCGGCGTGTCCGTAAATATAAACGGGTATTCGCGGCCATTTTTGTTGACGGTCAAGTGCATCCAAGTGCCATAATACACAGACCCCCACGCAGTATCCACGGCCAAAGAATCGGCGCTAAAAACGCCCCATAGCTCAGCGATGCCGGACGCCCACCTGCGCCACGTCCATACGCCGGTCGTGCCCTGCTCGGCGATATAGTCTGTGCCAAGTTTAGACAAAATGTCTTGGATAGATACGCCGTTAAGTTTCAAATTTCCGACGATAGTCAAGTCACCATTCAAATCAACAGGCCATTTGAATTGCACGGTCTTTTCTTTTTCGGCGATGCCTCCAAAGCACACAGCGGGCAACGAAAAGTTGATGTTAAGCGGCACTTCTACGGTCGCAACTATGATTTCCTTAGACGTTTTGCTGCCAAAAGCGTCAGAGACGGCTACTTCCAGCTTCCGCGTGGTATCGGTTCCGACACCTGAAAGGTATAGTGTTTTTGTGCCTGCGCTTTGATTGGTAACTGTCTGCTTTGCAACACCGTCGAGTGATACTGTAAGATTGGCTCGGTTAGCTGCCAATGCCATCGCCAGCGTAAAAGTGATTTTGATGTCCGCTCCGCTTGGGTTTTCTGTCCACACGCTCTCGGCATAACTGCCGCGAACATATGCCAGATTATTGATAACCGGGGTGGTATATGCGGACACAGATAGATTCGTGCTATATGTTGCAGTACGTTTTCGAGAATCTGTCACGACAACCTTTACAGGGATGCTTCCGCTATTGGGCAGACTGTTTTCCGCGTCAGCGTCAACAGCTTTCCCATTCACGGTCATCACGGTGTCGATGATCTTACTTCCCATCACGCCAGCCGCAGTTATACTTGCTTTTACTCGGCTTTTGTTCTGAACCCAGCCATAAGTATTTTTATATCCCGCCGCATCTGACAAACTAACAGACACGGTGGGCACTGTATCGGGAGAAACAGTAATTTTCGTCCCCACGTCAGTAGACCCGATCAGGGTGTCTCCGTTATAAGTCGTGCATCTAAAATGTATCTTACCTGCTTCCGCGCTGGTAAGCACATTCGCAAGTGATTTTGAGGGTGTCCACTTGATCGAACGCTCTGCGGTTTTAGTCGCAATCGTGCCGAAGTACCGTATTCCAAAATTATAAGTAATTGTGTGAGTAAAATTGTTACTCGCGGGATCAAGTTTAATTGTACCCTCTTGACCCATTACCAGAGGGGCTATAACGGGCGTTGTCGCACGAGGAATTGTACTTAGAGTCAACGTTTGAGATTTTTCAACTACCCCTGCGCTGATTCTCGTATCCATCCACGTGTTTACCGTAATCGTACCGGTGCCATCGTTCCTGTGGGGGACAGTGATTGTGGTATCAACGATTGTCTTAGTTGTTCCTTGGGGGAGAGTGTAACTAACACTGTATTGCGTTGCTTGTCCACCGTTAATGTATATATAGTAGTACGCAGTTCTGGAATTATCATTATGGCTTGCGCCAGTTTGCGTAGATTCCCACGAGATTCTTACCAGAGACGTATTGTTCTGAATATTTTGACTGATTTGAGATAGTGTTAAGCTTTGATAAACCGCCATTAACTCACCCCCACAAAACTAACAGATTGGTTTGGCTGTACAACGATGCTCATCGGGCCAAGTCTGAATCTCGACAACTCTACCAGTTCAAAACTGTTATTATTCCAGTATGCTAAGAGCATTCCGTTTGCATCATAGAAGCCAATTTTGTCGTTGTATTCCTTGAGCGTAATTTCGGATGCCGAAGAACCAATTCTCAAAACCGGATGTCCGTCATCATCTATTCCAATGTCGATGAAGTCAGAGAGGGTTTGTCCGTTTACAGTAACGCGCTCTGCTGACATTTGACCGGTGGTAATAGAATTTGCATTGATTTGCCCGTCCATCGTCAACGCCACACCGCTGATCGTCTTTCCTCCGTCTTTGGAGTATCCAAGTCCGTTGATATTCATCAGCCATAGGCGGGTATTATCTTCGACAGTTGGGGTATCACGCACCATCCAGCCAGTAGGATATCCATTTTCATCATAGAGGACTTCCCAATATCCGCCCTTTGCGCCAATAATGCGCTCGGTCGCGTCCTGCATTGCTTTTGCAAGCCCCGCATACTCGCGTTTAACTTTTTGGATGATGGGGTTCTCGACAGTATAGTTTGAGTCCGGTGGGCCGTAACAGATAGTGGTAGCACTCATACCGCCTTTAACTCGCAACTCCTGTGACATAACCAAAACGGGCAGACCGCCTCCGTCAAGGTCTGTACTGTCGATAACGTGTATAATGTCACCGGCTTCAACGGACGGATCTCCACGCCACTTTACTTCCAACGGCATCAGAGTCAGACTTTTTATCTGTTCAAGCACCAAGGCGGCAACCGCTTCCGTCATATATGGATTTGTCGCCGAAATGCTAGTTCCCGTCCCGACAGTAATCGGATTATCTTCCGTGCCTGTGACAAGCGCCTGAATTGTGAATCGATCGTCGGCTGTCTTTTTCAAACCATTCTGATATTGCGCGTCAAGCCCTACGGTAATACCCTCTGAATATTTGCGAAAAACCAACTGACCTGTCGCGTCGAATTTCGCATTCGCACCGATTAGCCCTGCCAACCATCCTAACTGCTGACGAATTGTACCTGCGTAAGAATTGGAAATTACCATCTCCGGGAAAGCAACTTCTGGAGCAGTGATGTTCGCCTGTAGACAGATATCGGTCAGCATCGCATTCGGAGTGGCCGGAAAACTAATGGTGGGGGTATATTCGTCAGTCAGTGCCGCCATGCGGTCATAACCGGTGATCGTAAGGCACAGGTTGCCGCTATTCTCTACGCCGTCAGAGGGGACGTAAAACACGCCTTTCGGGATGTATACAGTTCCGCCGTCTCCGGGGAGAATGACTCCGACAGAGGGGGCGAAATACGCCCCGTTTAGGGGGAGCGCGGGAGTTTGCTTATAGATCGTCACTTTGCATTGCGAGGAAAAAGACGCTCCAATCGTTACACCGTCCGATGATCCGCACTGTTCAGTAACAACGATTTCCTGAATTTCAGAAGCGGCAAGCTCACTGACACCGTTAAATGTGATTTTACTAGTAATACTTCTTCCCGGTGATTTACACGCTTCATGGAAGGATTCTGTCACAGTGTACATGGCGCTTCACCTTTCAATAAAATTCATGGATAGACTATTCCACAGGTAGACCCCGTTGATGAGACTATACATAGGAGCAGTCCGGTCGCCCACATAAGCAGTCATGCTTCGAGTTTCCCCGGTCAGCGCATCGGGATATGAAACTGTGAAAAAGGTATCCGTGACGGCGTTCAGCAAAGTAGACATATCTGCCGCAGTCATTGGAGGCCACGAGAGAGTTAGTTTCCTCTTTACTGCAACTCGATCTCGAAATAGGTCGCCATTCTGATTTCGACCCGTCCCGTCAGCGTCAATGTCTTGAATGCTCCATGACAACTGAGCAGGGTCAGGCAGAGGGACAGAAGTCCCGTCTGCCTTTGTGATTGTAAGAATTGCCATAATTTCTCCTTACGCCAACAGTGGGCTAAATCCAGTTGCGCGAATGGCGGCATTGTTTTCGTCAACCATTTGCCTAAACAATTCTTTACCGTTCATCTGCACAATTACGGTGATCGGGCGGCTGTTGCTCGAATTCGTTTCACCGCTTGCTCTCTGCACCGCCTCGTACACACCTTGCGATACAGATTCAACAATCTGATCGTTGTTTGCTACAGCCGTCTTTCCTCCAATGCGACCAACCATCTCAGCCCCTGCTTCACGCGCGATAAAGAGCTGCCCCTCATCCACAAAACCGCCATTAGCCAATCTCGGAATACTGACATAAGAGATGGTACTAATGCCTCCGCCAACGATACTCAGCACTGAATTGACTTTCCCGATGAAGTTATTCAGCGGCCGGATAATGCCATTTAGCATTCGTTCCAGCAAACTAATCGCGCCATTTACCAACGCTCTAAAGGCTGAATTGATAGCGTCAACCACATTCGACTGGAACCACCCGCCGACTCCCGCGAATACGCCAGCGATTCTATCCCAAAGCGAAACGAAAAATTCACCGACCGATGAGCACATCGACCTGAATGCTGTTTGCACTGGGGTGATAATTTTGTTTTTAAACCAATCCGTCACAACGCCCCACTCAGCCTTAACCTTCGTCCATGAGGCCGCAAAAGAAGCAGCGATTTTAGTTCCGAGCGTTGAGAAGAAAGTATCGACCGGAGTGATTACTTTAGTGTTAAACCAATTGCCTACGGTTGACCACAGAGTACAAATGGAATTCCAAGCATTCGTGAAGAACTGGGCGATGTCCGTGCAAAGATTACTGAAAAAGGTAGCAACACCGTTGACGATGTTGGGAATTAGAGTTCCAAGAAGAGTACCACCCAGATTTGTGACTCCCTCGATGACACCGGAAACCCAACCCGTGAATCCATTTACAAGTCCATCAATTACACCTGAAAAGATTTTGGAAATACCGGAACCGAAAGTGGCAAAGGATTTCTTAACCAACTCCAAATCGCCAGTAAATACACCCTTCAAGAATTGTGCGAATCCCGTGAATATTTCAACGACGCCTGTCACCGCAGTGACTACGCCGTCCAGCACACCAACCAGACCGTTAAATAGCCCGATTAAAGAACTTCCGACAACTGTGATTACTACCTCACCGATGAAGTTCATGAGGCTACCGATAGTAGATTTCAGGCCATTCCAAAAGCCGTCAACCCAGCCGAGTTTTTCACCTAACTGGTTCAGTTTGTCGTTGAGCGCCTGTAAGCGCTCTCCGACTTTCAACTTTCCGAAGGTGTTCGCCACTGCCGATTTAATGTCGTTCCATCTTTCGATGAGAACCTTGAGAGTAGCAATGACCACTACCAAAATTGCAACAGCAGGGGCGGCAACCTTGGCGACCAGCCCGAGCACGGACAGGAATCCTTTCACCCCTCCGCCAGCCGCATTAAATTGCAAAGCAACTCCTGCGACACAACTTGCGAGTTTTGAGAGGATTGCTTGGCCTGCTCCTGAACTGGCAAAAACGGCAAACCCCTCTTTCAGCGCGGCAACTGCGGTAGTAACCTTCTTTCCGATTTTCCAACCGGCGAACGCTGCCCCGATTGCCAGAGCGATTACCAAAAGTGGTTTTAGTTTATCTTTGATTTCATCAACACGGGTTTCTACCGCATCGCCGAGAAAGTCATAGGTGGGGAGATCGAAGTCAAATCCACCACCGCCAGCACCGCCAGCACCGCCGCCGCCCGATCCGGCATTGCTGTTTGAGGGAAGTACATTCAACTCGTCAAATCCGGCGATGTATTTCTTCAACTCTTTAGCCGACCCGGCAGCGCTTCCGAGATTATCTGCCACTGCTCCCGTGCCGGATGCGAGTTTCCCAACGCTTGAATAATCAACATCGGTCAAAGTAAAACCGAGAAGATTTGCGATAGCGTTTGCAATCTCTCGAATAGCTTTAACTACGGCAATTGCATAAGGAAGGATGGCGTTTAGAGCAGGAATGAAGATATTGCCGATTGCCCGCGATGCCTGTGTAAGCTGTGCCTGCAAGATACGAAGCTGGTTTGCGGGAGCTTGCAGTGTTCTAGCCATATCGCCTTGAGCGGTCGTTACCTGAGTCATAACGGCGTAGTATCTCAGCTCGGCCTTTTCCGCCTGCGTCATGTTTGCAACGCTTTCCTTGATACCAAGGTTCAAAGCGGTCTGTTCCAATCGTGCCTGCGACAAATCGTAGCCTAAGCGCCGCAGAGGTTCCAGCTCACCGGAAATACCGGACTGTAATTTCTGCATAGCGTCTTCAATAGGAATGTTGAAGAAAGAAGAAAGGTCATAACCCAACTGCGTCAGGTTTCGGCTCATGAGCTGCGCTCGTTCCGCCGTGTCACCGAAGCCAGTCAACAGCGTGTTGAAAACGCCCTGATTGCGGAGCCACTGTGCCGGGTCAATACCCATGACATCGGATACCTTTTCAGCGTAGTTTTGAGCTTCGGCGGCATATTGCCCCAAGGCGACCGTGAACAGGTTTAGATCTTCTTGGTACTTGTTGGACTCCGTGACCGCCTGCGCAATGAAATGACTGATTCTGCGGAAAGCGACTGTGGCAGCAGCAACGTTCAACGCTTTCAATCCGCTTGTGAACTTCCGGGTAGTGGAGGTTGCGTTACGGGCAGAAGCGTTGTATTTCTCCGTGCTGGTAATCAGCTTTTGGATTTTGGACGGAAACGCCGAGAAGCCATTGGACACCTTCTGCATTTCATCAGCAAAAGGCTTCATGGCGGTGGCAAGAGCGGTCATCTGCTGCGTGAACTTGTCAATATCCGCCGTTTTCAAATCCTCGATCACCTTCGGCAGCTTGGAAAGCTGATTGATAAAGGTGGTCATGTTGGCCTTGCCCAACTCGGAAAGAGGGCGTAAACCGTTGGCAAGGGAAGTCAGCTTGTCGCCGTCCGTCCATTTCAGGCCAGCAAGAGCGGTGTTGATTGCCGTAAGCTGATTGGCAATGGATGAGGAAATCTTCACATTTCCAACTCGGCTCAGAGCGGTCAGCGCATTGGCAAGCCGGGTGATCTTCTGCGAAGCGTCACCGCTGTTCAAGCCTTTCAGAGAATTGGAAAGCTCCCGAATGCCCTGAGCGGTCTTGCTCAGACCCGTTGCGCCGCCGTTGGTAGCGGTTTTCAAACGATTGAGCGTGTTAATCAGGTTTTGAAGCCCTGCGACCGCCTGCGTACTGTCATTGACGATCTGAAACTCCAACCCCTGAATCTCCACATTGTCAGCCATTCATGTCACCGCCTTTCGCTTGAAACTTTTTATTGATCGACACCATAAAGGCTTCCATGTAGGCTTTCGCCTTTTCGTCATGTGCCTCTTGGATGGTTTTTCGTTTCTTGATATTCGACTGCCCGAACAGTTCATATGGGCTATCACGATATGGAACAGGTTTCGTTCCTTTTTTTGCAAGGGAATGAAAAACAGGAGACGCATCGATGAGAGCCTCATAAACATATGCACCTTGAAGCCACGCCTCTTGATTTTGCAAATCTTGCTTAATTCGTGCCGCCTTTCGGTAATATTTCACCAAATCACAGTCCTGCTCCCAAAATTGTTCATAGGACATACCAATAGCGAGGTAATACGGAAAGACTTCGTAGAATTTTTCGGTGTAAGCAAAAAGGGCGGCTGGGCGTTGATCGCCGCCGCCCCCCTCGTTATCGGAAAGGCGGTCGCTTACCAACCGGCTTTCCAGCTCAGGTTTCCCTCGTTATCCTCCTGCTGCTCCGGATCGTCCAGAAGACTCAGCAGAGGTTCGTTATACATCTCCACCAGAGCGGAGATCAGCTCGTCCTTATGAGTCAGGCGAGCATAAATGTTGTCGATCACATCACGCTTCACAAAGCGATGGTGAGCGAGAAACGCACCGGCAAACAGCGCCGGGAGCATAGTCATCGGTTTGCGTTCCACTTCTTCGGCAACAAAGCCGCTTTTCTCCATCATCTCGACGGACTTGCGGGTATATTCCAGCGTGTAGGTGACGCCGGTATTAGGGTCATTGATGGTCAACTGCTTTGCCATGACGAATCCTCCTTGTCAATATGGCGATTAGTGGCGTCTCAGGTCGCCGAAAAAGTGATGGGGGTAGACGGGGCAATGGTGATGTTCATGCCCACCACTTCATTCACGCCGCCGCCCACGGGGTACACGGACAGCTCACCGTCAAAGGAAAACTTGCCGTTAGAGCCATCGGGAGTGACCACACCGGCGCTCTCCGTGCCGCCGAACCAAACTGCATAACTGGCTTTCTTGCCTTCGAGAGCTTTGAGAGCCTGAAAATCAGACAGCGTGTAGTTCGCGGTGAAGGACAGGCCGTCAAGAGACTGGATACCAGCGATGTAAGTCTGCATATCATCACTCAGAGTGGTGGTTTCCAGCATTTCAGGCTCGCCGCCGAGGTCGGGAAACTCCTTGATGTCGATCAGCTTGCTCCAAGTATCGCCGGTATCACCTTTCTTCATCAGAAAGGTTTTATAGGTCGAAATAGCCATTTTCATTTACCTCCTGTAAAGAGTAGTTCCATCTGTTTCGGCTTTGTATCGAGCCACCAGACGGTAAATTGTTGCGTTCTCCAAATTGGGAACGGGGGACAGAGAAATACGCCTGAAATTCTTGGCGTACATGAGGTCGTCCACAAACCTCATAATCTTTCGGCAAACAGATTTCTTACTGCCTGCTTTATCGGAGTAGACATTCACCTCGTACATCAACGTAGCGAACCTCTCCGTATCTCCGCTATCCATGTGAGCTTCCGTGGTGTAGTTATCCTGCTCTACCAAGCTCACATAGGGGAAACGGGTAGGAGCATTGACATACTCGCCGCTGACCAAGATACCGGGGAACTGCACTCTCAGGGCTTCCACAATCGGCGTGTAGATTTGACTCTCCACATCAATCATGAAAACACCTCCTTCGCAATCTCCGTGAGCCGGTCTTGCAGCTCTTTTACCGTTTCGTACATCGGCATATTGGCGGGGTTGCCGTGGGTGATGACCACGAACCCACCGTTCTTCTTTTCTTTTAGTACACCGTTCGTACCGGGGTCGCCGTAATAACCCCAAGAGTGTTGCTTGCCGTGGCCCTGACCGTATTCACCACGCTTCATGCCGAGTTCTTCCGCTTCTGGGTGATCGTCCGGGTAGGTCACACCTGTACCGAACTCGATAAACAGGGTAGCCCCGCCTGTCGCCACCACCGCTCGAACATTGTTCCCACGGGATTCTACCGTCACAGAAACATCATTCGTGCCGTCATAAACGGCTTGCGAGAACTTGACAGAAGCTCTCTCCATGCCCTCCTGCGCCACCCGGTCGAGAAAGACCGCAGTCCGCTCTTGAAGCCGGTTCTTCCAGTTCTCGGTTTCCTGTATCAGCCGCTCAATCCCTCTCCCGGAGAGCGGAACATTGATTGTCTGACTCACGATACCGTCACCTTACTGACCGCATAGGAAATGGAGTTGAGGGACTTGGCGACCCGGCGAACCACGTAATCGTAGAGCGGCTTCCCGTCCTCGTCATACTGAGGCTTCTTGTCGATGAACAGTACGGTATTCTCGTCAATGGGGCAGCTCAGGTCATCGGTGACGATCACCTTGTCGTACCCAGCGAAATTACCGAACTGCTCCACCTGAGCGGAGCCGGTCGCCGCCGAGATATTGGCGCTCATCGCCACAGCAGGCTTGTAGAACACGATTTCCTCACCAGTCTCGTTACCATACTCATCCTTGGCAGAAACCTTACGGTCATACAGCAGATACCAGAAGGGCGATTTGTTGCGGTTCAGCGTCTTCATGCTCAACCTCCCATTACGGAAGCAAAGGGAACGATGTCCCTCAGCAGCGTAGGCGGCACATCTCCGTCTTCATAGGAACGGGAGATGCCATTCTCGCTGTGAGCGGTTTGGCCTTCGGCACCCCGTTTGTTCAGCAGATACACAGCAATCTCCACCTGTACAAAACCGTACTGGTAGGGGACAAGCCGCGCATCCGGGTCATACGGATATGCCTTGCGGCATACCTTGTCACCAGCAATCGAGAGGTAGGTGGAAAGAATGCCTTCGTCTGTCTCGCCAGTCATGGCTTTCACCATTTTCAACTTCTCAGCGTCCGTCACACTTTCCACCTCCCGTTACGCTACCGGTTCCTCAGTTTTCTTACGAGACTTTTTGATAACCGGAATAGGATTGCTCTCAGACAGATTGAATTTGGTGATGATTTCCTCACGAGTGAGGGCTACGGGGTTGTCGAGGGTATCAACAACCACCGTACCCATCACAACAGAGGTACTTTCCAATTCGCACCGAGTAATCACCTTGTCCTTTGCGGTAAAGCCTACATTACGGAAGTGATCTCCCTCCCGTACATACACTTTCCCGTCAGAAACATAGAACATGGTAAACCTCCTTAGCCATTGGTGATGATCTTTGCCAGCGCAATCGTCTTGGGGTCAGCCACGATAGACCAGTTGGTGGAAGCCGCAAGCTGAGCGTCCGTGGGAGAAGCGGTATAGCCGCTGGTGGGCTTGGTAAAGCTGAAACCGTTGGGGTGCATGGTTTCGCGGATACGAGTCACCAGAGCGTCATAGCCGCCGCCCGTAAGAGCGTCACGAGTCAGTTCGGAAGGAACCTTCACAGGGGCAGGGGCGTACTGAATAGCGCCAAGACCAAGAACATAGGTGGTATAGGTCGCCGCTTTAGCACCCTCACCGCTGGTAGCGGCAGTAGTGGGACAGCCATCGTCCACAATAACGGTCATGCCGTTCAGTGCGCCGATACGCAGGGGGCGCTCCACGCCGTTTGCGTCCGTGTATTTGAGAAAGTCCAGCAGTTTCAGGCCAGCCATGTTAGTGGCGACCTTGCTGTGCATAAACACAAGCTGGAAAGCGTCCTGATTGTCGCCCACGGCCTTCTGGATAGCGTCACCGATGGTGGTAGCGCCCATCTTGTTAGCGTCCGCAACGGTGGTAGAAGCGGAAGACAGATCGGTGGTGTGGTTCGCCCAACCGGCAAACTCACCGCTGCCAGTCACGCCAAAGACCGCATTGAGGATTTTCAGCATGATAGACTGGCGCTGCTTCTGCCAATACTTAGACACCTGAGCCACGATCTGCTGCATGGGGTCTGCACCGCTGTTGTAGTCAACGATGAAGTCCTTCTCCTTCCAGCCATGCGCACGACCGAACACGATACCGTTCTGAGCGCCGCCAGCGGGGTCGGTCAGAGTGATATCGGTTGCGCCATCGTAGTTCTCAGGAGTACCGCCGATGATCTTGTAGAAGGGCAGGGTGTAGAAGTCAGAGCCGTTAGCGATCAGCCGCGCCAGTTCAGCATTCGGGGCGACAGCGCCACTCTCAAACATAGCGGTCAGGGTGGGGTCTTTTGCGTTTGCCCAGTTGTAGTTAAACAGCTCAGGGTCAAACGGGAAGCCGAGATAAGAAGCCATAGTGTTATACCTCCATAATTACTTCAAAATTGTCTGCCAGTCAGGATGTTCCTTGACGAACTCCAACTGGGCTTTGGTGTCGAGTTTCAGAAAATCAGCCTTGGTCATCTCGCCGCCCTTACCACCGGCAGGGGGCTTAGGGGTGTCTTTCAGAACCTTGGCTTTTACATCTTTCTCATACTGTTCCAGAAACTTTTTCTGTGCGGCAAAGACCTTATCCATTTCACCATTTGCCATAGCGATAGCGGCTTCGGTTGCCAGCGGCTCAGGATAACCCTGTGCGGCGAAACTCGCCTTGTAACTGGAAACGGTCTTCTCCTTTTCCAACCCCGCCAGCTTGTTCTTCATTTCCTCGAACATCTGCTCATTTTCCAGCTTCTTGCGTTCTTCCTCAGAGAGCAGCTCATTGTGCTTCTTCTTCCAAGACGCAAGCTCGGAAGCAGTCTTGTCAAAGACATCTTTCTTCACATAGCCGGTATAATCGGGATCGGGAAACTCATAGTTTGCGAGGGCTTCCGCTTTCTGCTCTGCGGTCATATTCGCAAAGCCTTCAATGGTGGAAACATCAATCTTTGCCATACAATCGTTCCTTTCTGCGCTTTTTAGAGTGCATCTCCGCACTATACCTTTGTGTTTACGGTTCTCTCCGTTTTGTGATTTAAGGCTTCTCTGCCTATTCAACGCCTTACGGCGATTAAACCAAAAGAAAAGGGCTACCAATACCTTTTCGGTATCGGTAGCCCGTAATGGCTGTCCCTATCGCCTATGCGATAGGCTGTTCATATTTCTTTTTGCTGCTGACCGCCCACACAACCACTTTCTCGTTCCGCTGTGCAATCTCAACGGTCTTTCCCATAGTCAAGATTTCTTCAATCTTTCTGACCGCCACTGGGGTCAGGCGGATTTCCTTCTCCATCAGGATTAACCTCCTTCTGCTTGGTTGTGAGTTCAGCGGCCTTTTTCTCCTGTTCCTCAGCATAATCCATACTCATACGGTACGCGAGCTGCGGGTCGCTGAACATACCCGAATGTGTAAAGGCCAGAACAGGGGCAATCTTCGGATTGGCAAGCATAGTAGTCAATACTGTTGCTTTCTGAGCGATATTCTCATAATTGCGGCGAGTAAAGCGAACCTCTACGTTCGACAGCTTCAATTCCAGATCACTCAGATCGGAACAGATGTGCAGAACCAGCTTCAAGAACTCTTTTTCGGAGAGCTTGAACATCAGCTCGGAGTCTTTTGCTCTGGCTTCCGCCGCCGACCAACCGTCACGCATGATGACCGCAGAGCCGGTATCGCTGGTGGAAGTACCACCATTGCGGTTCGGCATACCGCAGATCGTCAGTACCGTGTTATAGAGGTGATCGACCAGCGTTTGTGTCTGACTCTGGTTCAGCTCGGAAGTCAGATACTTGATCTCCGCTTTATACTGCGGGTCAATGTCCTTGAACTTAATCGCACCCTCGTCCCGCAGCTTGGAGAAATCATTGCCGGAAATATCAACATTGTGAAACAGCATGAGCGCCTGAACAAACTGTTCTACACCGTCAAGACGGTTGCTGTCCACCGTATTGATAGCGTCCAGCAAGGGAAGGACGATCTCGAAAGCACCCAACCGGGCGTTGTTCGCTGGGTATTCGATAATGGGAATACCGAGCGACTGAGCTTCTTCCCGGACGATCATGCTCTGGTTTTCAACCTCGAAATAGCGGTCTTTCGTATAAATGCTGTAAATCACCGCACCGTCCGACCGCTTAATGTACTTCACACCCATTACGGGCGGTTCACCGATGGAATTGGCATACACCACGAAAGCAAACCGAGGGTCGAGAGTGTAAATCTCGAAGGGAGCTTCATCGCTTTCCTTCTCAAACACGCTGTCAGGAAGCACCATGCGGTATGCTGTGCCGCAGATGTGGAACCAATCCGCCAGTTCCTTATCCTTTGCAGCCTTATCTTCGGAAAGACAGTAGCCGTTCAGAGTGGTGATCTTGTCGGCAACTGACTTGTTGTCACTTCGGCTGACATACTGAATAGGTTCGCCCATCAGGTAGCCGACCTTGAAAGACACGATCTCATTAGCACGGTTCTCGACTACGTTATTTTGAATCTCAGGGCGGACTTCCTTTTTACGCTTCAAAATCGGCTGTCTACCCTTGTAGTAGGCGTAGAGGTACTCCATATCCGCCTTGTTCGACCAATGCGTGATAAGTGCCTTTCTCAACACTTCCAGAACATTGTCCCGTGTGATCTCTGTCACATCAGTAAAGATTTTCTTACGACCGAAATGACCCAAGGCAGAATACCTCCCCTCTACCCATTTTCTCTCTTGTCATTGTATCAAATTCTCCAATGCTTGTCAATAGCAAACTTTTAATTATACCATTCGCCACAGCGAAAGTAAAGGACTTAAATAGGCCGTTTGAAAACCTCCACCTTGCTCCCAGACAGCATACGGATTTCATTTTCCAACAGGGAGAGGGAATCGGGAGCGTCATCGTGCGGAACCTTACCGGAGCGGGTGTAGGTGGTCACTTCCTTCATGAAGTTCCAATACTGACTGCCCCGCTTGTAGGTGGAAGGGTGCTTGAAATAGAAGTTCTTCTTGATATTGTCCGAAGCGAACTCAATACGGGTCTGCTTGTTGGAGATCGTGCGCTTCGTGCGGATACCCACGGAGTACCCACGATCACGAATGATCTGGTCAACATCTCTGGCATAATATTGACCGGCGTTGTTGGACTCAAAAACCGCAGAAGCAACTTTATTTTCAATCAGGCACTTGGCACATTCCGGCTTTGTCACCTCAGCGGGGGAGTCATCAAAGACAACATCGACGATATACACATCGCTGCCGTAAATCTTCGCCACCGGCATGGAGGTCGAGTCTGAGCCGCTTTCCGCCGTATCGCCAACGGCAATGATGGTATCCGGGTCACGGTCTTTCGGCAGCTCAAAGAAATAGTTCAGCTCTTCCTTGTTGAACAGCAGACCCTTCGCTTCAAAGGGCTGCTGCTGGAACTCGCTTTCAAACTGCTCTGCACTCAGAAGCTCCCGCTGCTCCCGAAAATAAGCCGTGGTAAAGACCTTCTTGCCCTCTCGCTCATACTCATAATTGCTCTCGTCCGTCACGAGATCGAGGGCGGGTATCTCAATCGCTCTCCAAGCCCAGCCCTCCCGCTGTGCGTGTTCCTGCACACGACCGATGGGGTCATACAGGGAATAGCGAGTACCGGTAAAGACCATCGGCGTACCTTCAATAGCACGACCCATAATATCGCCAGAGATCACTTCCCACTTGTCATCAAGCCGCTGGCGGTTCTTCGCTTCCTCACGACCCTCCACGCAGTCATCAAGGTAGAGGACATTGGTGGCTTCGGACAAGCCCACCTGTCGAGCGTCAATGGAACGACACATGATCGTGGGGAAACGGGACTTGCTTTTCAGGTTCACCGTCTTCGTGTCGGCGTTGGTCTGCACCAGTCGTGCGTCCGGGAATACATCGTAGAACAAGTACTCGTTGGGAACGGTCAGGTATTCCAGACAGCCGTTATAGAAGCTCTTTACAAGGTCATCGCCTGTCCCTTCCATCAGGGTAGAGCGGTCAGGGAACTTTCCAGAGAGCATATTCACGAAATTGATGCCCGTTTGAGACTTTCCCGCTCGTTTCGGCATGGAGATCGTCAAAAGGCGCAGCTTCCCGTCCAGAACATCTTGAAACCCCTGTACCATCGGCCTGAGATAGTGCTTGCGAGGGGCATAGAACCGCTTTTCCGGCTTGCGGTCGAGTTCGATGTAGGTCATGAAAGAGTCAAAATCATGGGGCGCTTCAAAGAGAAGACACCGCCGCCACTGTTCATAGAACTTCGCTCCGCCTCCACGAACTACCTGATCTGCGGAAAGCGCCAGCAGCTCCTTATTCATCTTATGTGCCGCCGAGAAATCCTCGGTTTCCCACTCCCGGCACAGAGAAAAGAGGTCGCTGTACGCCCCATTATCTCCCGGTCGGCGGTCGATCACGGCTCGAATGGAGCCGGAGAGTTTTTCATAATTCATGTGCATTTCCTTTCCAACAAAAAAACGAGCTACCCGTGCATTTCTACACAGATAGCCCGTCATGGCTGTCACTCCTGCCCTTGCAGAAGCCGATTATAAAATTTTGGGAATGATAAACGCCAACACCAAAAGGACAAATATCACTTCAATCATAAAACCAATAAATTTGAAAAAATATTTCATTGGGCTATCATCTCACAATCTGACCACGATCCCGCGCTAAGACATTCCCCAATAAAGGTAATCGTGTCTCCGACTTTTACGGTTTTAAGATTATCTTCTTGGTCTTTCTCGAACTCAGCATAGAAAACAACAATAGTGTTATCAACTTTAGTTTCAAGAGTCAGGGTTGCTCCACCAGTAAGATTAAATAGGCCATCGTTCGTCATCCCATCGATCTTAGCCGTGATTTGATAACGATTATGCTTATACATATCATCCGCCACCAGCTCGTTATCTTTATAGGCTCTATAAATCTCATCGAAGGTGGCCGTACCCACTTCGTTCGTTAGAGGCTCTGGTGTAGAAGTAACTTCAATCTTGGAATCGCTATTCCCCGTTGAGCCATCGTCTTGCCCGAAGATGGCGATTATCGAACTAATTGCGATAATAATTACGACAATCCAAAGCCAACGCCTTTTCTTCTTTGACTTCATATTCACCCAGCCTTTCTTACTCGATCATACCATGTAGACCGACTAATGCCGAGTTCCCGGCAACAGTCCGCCACGGTAATAAGACCGTCTTTTTGTTTTTGAGCGAGTTTTCCAAACTGCTCGTCATCAATCTCGGAAGCGGGTCTACCGAACCCTCTGCCGGTCTTCACCGATACCCGCTTGCCATCGACAACCGGCATAGCGGCGATACCCTCAGCCTGCCGCTGCTTGGTCTTCTTACGCTCCTGCTCGGCAACAGCACCGAGGACTTCAATCAGAATGTTGTTGACCATTTCCAGCACCCATGTCTGGTCTTTGAAGTCAATCAGCGTGGTCGGAATGTCGAGGATACGGACGATCACGCCCTTCTGCTTGAACCATTCCAGTTCTCGCTTCATTTCGTCCTTGTTGCGCCCAAAGCGGTCGAACTCCTTAACGATGACTTCATCACCTTCCCGCACAATGGCTTTCAGAGTATTGTACTGAGGACGGTCGAAGCTGCTTCCCGTGATCTTGTCGCAGTACACATTCTCGTCAGGAATATCGAACTTCTCACGAGCGACCTTGAGCTGCCGAGCAAGGTTCTGTTCCTTGCTGGACACACGACCAAGGAAGTATTTCATGGTTCACTCCACCTCGTATCCACCGTCCGGCAGACGGGTATTGGCAGGAACAACGATGACCTTATAATCCATCGCTCTGAGCATGGTGGTCAGCAGGGACACCGGAATGTCCTTGACATTTTTGTTGTTCAAGCGTTCCCAAATGGTAGCGTTAGAGACATTGAGTCTTTTTGCGAGTTCAGCGTTGGAAAGAGACTTGGAAGCCATGATCTCTTTCAGGATTTCTCGACCTCTCACGTTTATCACCTCGGCTTTATTATACATATCAAGTGTTTTATTGTCAAGCGTTTTCTTGAAATTGACCTTTTTATTTTTTGCGGGTATTTTTCAGCTAACCCCACCCTCGCTGTCGTTGATATATCCCCCATCCCCCCCCGTCACCCATTCACGCCGCCCCGATCAGGCCGGAAAAGCGCAAAAAAAAATAACCGCCCCGGAATAGCACCGGGGCGGCCTGAAATATATTTTATTGTTTAATACTCACACGCGGCCGCAAGTACCGCGGATTTTGCCGTGTCAGTTAATACAATCAACGTTCCGTGCCCCGGTCGGCGGGTATTATCGCGGTATACGTCTAGCAGACGCCACTTGCGCCCGGCATAAACGGCGCGAAAAATCGTGCTTTCAGGGCGGCCGTTATAGACGGCCGGGAATTTCTGCGCGTGCCGATCAACAGTAATTTGCGTACCCTCTAGCGCCGTTTGTGAGATATCTAGTTTTCTTTGCACGCTTTCGCACGTATCAATGATATCTTCTGCGCAAATAATGCGCACACGTGCCCGGCCTTGCGCCGCGTCGATAGCGCTTTGCAGCATATCCATGTGTGCCCGATCAATAATAACACCCTGATATTTTGCCATAATATTGACCCCCTTTATTTGTTCATTTTCAAGATTTCGGCCAAAATTTGCACCGGCAGGAAAAGCAGCAGAAGAATAATATACAATCTTATCCCACCTCCACAATTTTCAAAACATGATACCGCCCTAATACGGCATAAATAGCCGACTTATTCGGTGCGTATAGCTCCATAATTCCATAATAGCGGGTTTTCACCCAATACACCCGGCAAAATTCACGCAAGGAAAATGCCCATCCGCCAATTTTAACAACGGGATTTTTCAGTGTTTCCGCTGTCGCGGATTGCCTATAATATTCCTTTATGGCGTTTTTATCGCCGTTTTCGTATGCTGCAATAGCAACAGCAACACGGGATTTTAACACGCTTTCAAGCGGCGCGGGCTCCCAATTCACGAATTGCCAATATTTCATAATTCAAACCCCCGTTCTAATACATTCGTCCAACGGCACCCGGCGCCCATATACCCGGAAAAACGCTGCTCCGTTCCGGGTATACTGTATTTTGCACCGGTGATACGCTTTACCGCCGCCCCATGCACCGGAAACGCAATAAATATAATCATCTATGCCGTATTCAATGCCCTTAATTTCAAGCCCATTCAGGCCGCTATAATAGGCAATGCTTTTCCGATTTTCGCAGTATTCCCTTTTATTCATGGCGTGTTACCTCCTCGATAAATTCACAAATAGCGCCATGCAAACGGACTTTACACTTTTCATAATCAAAGCTGTAATACTCCCGGATTTTTTCGGCTTGTTTTTCATACCGTTCCCGCAATTCATAAGACGGGCGAATGTTTCCGAATGGGGCATACCCCGTCACAATGGCAATCCCGCCGCCCATATCATAAATATCAGCGGCCCACCCTTCCCGGCGCACCGTGTATGCAATCGGACTTTCATAATTCAGCAGGGTTTGCAATCCGCAATAGGGAACGCAAATAATTTCATTGTAATTCGCCCGGATTTCCTTTTGTGTTGTCTTAAATTTCATTTGGTACACCTCTTTCAATAATTCATGTTATTAGCAGCACGCCGCGCGTACATAGCTTTCAAACTTTCGGCGGGTGTCATATCCGCGGCCATACTGTAATGGGGCTTTTCCTCCACTGGAAGCGCATTCCACCATGATTTCCCGCCGCCGCTCATATCATAGAACGACAGAAAACTATTTACATGGCGCATTGTAGTAGCAGAATAACCACCCCACATACGAACGAACCGCCGCGCCGCCGTGATACGGCAAACAAAAGTATTATAGGACTGTAAAACTTTTTCGCCGTTTTCCGTTTCAATAACTTTTGCCTTCCCGTAAAAACTTTTTGCCCGATCAGAACCGCAAACAGGTAAATCAAAAATCTTTTTCATAATGTGAACCCCTTTCAAACTCAAATTTGGTTATCAAGCGTTTTATTGATGATTTGAGTATATCAAGCGTTTTATTGATCGTCAAGTGTTCTATTGATATTTTATCAAGTTTTTTATTGACGCTTGCAACCGTCTGAAAAACTACACTTTTTCACACGATACATTATAAAGGACAAAACACCGATCCCGATCAGGCCGGAACCCCGGCAACACTCACGCCGCCGATCAGCCGGGAGCGGGACGGCCTTCCCCATGAAGCGAAAAAGCCGCCGACCCCGTGGAGAGATCGGCAGCTCTGTCAAAGTCGCAGACCCTCGCCGGAAAGTCGCAAAGTCGTTCGGGCGAAAGTCGCAAAAGTCGTGGGAAAGTCGTAAAGTCGCTCGGCATAGTCGTAAGCCATAGTCGCAAAAGTCGTGAAAGTCGCTCAGTCCTCCGAGTCATAGTCGCCGGATGCCCCAACCACATCTTCGAGGTACTTCTTCTCCAAGTCCTCGGCGGGTACCTGATCTCCGAGCTGCTGGTTGGGTGTCAACACGACCTCCTGCTTGTCCGCATAGCCCATGTTGTTCTTCATCAGGAAGATACCGGCGACCGGATTGATCTTCCCGTTCTGCATATAACTTTCCATCTGAGCGTTCAAAAGTTGATACGCCTTTTTAATTAAGTTACGGCTCTCGGCGGGTAGCGTCTTACTATCCACTCCATTTGCCCATGCCCATATCGTCTTTCTATCAACTCCAAAAGCCAATGCCATACCAGCAACCGAAGGCTTCATATCGTCCTGAGCGCACAGAGCAAAATACATACCCATACGCTCTTTGACCTGTTCAGGTTCTCTCACATTCACATCAGACCAGTCCAGCATGACCATCGAATGTTCCAGATATTTTCTATTGTCACCCGGCTCTGTATGAACGCTCATGGCTTCCTTACGATCAGGCCGAGTTCGCTTTTTCACAATTTCATCTGCCATAGTCGTTTTCTCCTTTCAAAGTCGCCAAGGTGATAAAGGTGAGTAATCGGGTGCATTTCCCTATAACTATTTCTATATACGCGCGTATAAGAGAGAGTTATAGGCATTTATGCCCGATTACTCACCTAACTCACCTAAAATACAAAAAACAATTTTTCAAAACACGCCAATTTGAAAAAAGTCTTTGCAAAAACACTCACCTTTATCACCTTTATCACCTAACGGCGGCGTCCGATGTATTCATCAATGCTAATCCGCAATGCGTCTGCAAGCAGCTCGATAGTATCAATTCGCCCATTTCGCGCCGTGCTGCGTTCCAGTGCGTAGATCGTAGTTGTGGGCACACCTGAAATCCGCGACAGTTGTGCCGCTGACATCTTAGCCCTATTACGTGCTTTACGCATACTCTCGCCCTTTGTCATTACCATTTTGTGCTTCCTCCTTTCGGAATAAGATGAATATCTTTGTCTACACGTTTTCTTGTGTCGGCGGCTGGGGAAGTGGCATCCAATGGGTAACAGTTGCCGTCCAACTATCATTATCCAAAAACCAAGTATCTCCAATCAACTCACCGGCATATATGAAGTTTTTATCTGTGCAGATTATCACGATCTCATTGTTTTTAGGCAACCTATCCTTGACCGAAATCCACTCCTACGCCGTTACGCGCTCAATGTATTCCGCCATTGTCAGCTCTCCTATTCCACTTGTTTATAGCGCGAGATACTTTGCCGTGAATTGGCGTCCGGCATCCACATTTCAGGCATACAACGAACCCGGCCTTGCTTCTCATCAGGATATTGGAGGTGTAGCCATGACTGCCACTTCCACAGCCCGTATAACGGACTTGGGCTTTACCACCACAGAACGGGCACAGTTCAAGTTCGTATTCATCCATTGTCAGCACCTTCCTTTTCACAAGCTGGTTGATAGCAGTTAAACAATACATCGTCAGTGTCACACACGCAGCACGGTTTACCGTCGCAAGCGCTTGGCGGGCAAAATACACAAGTATCGCAACCCATCACTCCACCTCCTGCATCCAGAACTTGCGGCGGCAATCATAGCAAGAAGTCTTGGGACACTCTGACCGAAGAGACGCTACGAGACTGCACGGCTTAATATCTATGGCGCCAACAAATAATTTCGCTTCCGGCCACTGCTCCAGAAACACACTCTGCCGCGTCTTGCGCGGATGCTCCCGAGACCACTGTTCCACCATCGCAACGGTTTTTTCAAAAAGCTCAATGGCGTTATCGCATCTGTCACCGTGATACTCACACTTTGCGCAATCACTGGACGATTTACACATCCGTCTGAGTTCGCTAAAAAATTCTGCCACGTCCATATTCACACCCCCGCGTCCCACCGCGCCTGCTGCATAAACGACAACTGCTGGCGCAGGTCGTCGATCATCCTATCTTTATGCACGAGCATCTCTTCATAAATTGCGCAGTCCTCACACAGTTCCAAAGAATTGGATTTAAATTTAAGGTGCTGGAAGTGTTCTTCACGCGCATATTTTAAGAGCATCTGTACTGCACATCGAGCAGCCGGTGAAAAATCAGTACAAGAGTACGGTCGATCCAAAAGTTCCTGTACGTTTTTGATTTCTTCTGCGTCCGGCGTAAATTCAAACTCTTGTGTGTAGTTTCCCCATTTTTCGTTACCCATGATGCCTTTCCTTCCTTTCAAAGTTGTGGAGGGAGATCATCTTCTCACGGGTGAGTTTGTCAACCACTCGACCGATCTCCGAGTAACCGCAGACCGCTGCCAGCCGTTCAAGGTTGCCCTTGGTCTGTGCCGTGACTACGATGGAAATACGGCGGAGGTTCTTTTTCTCAGTCTTCATCACTGTCCCCTTCCGTCCATCTTCGCCCCGCAGTTGGGGCAGATAGGGTAGATGCCATTTTTATCCCACTGATAGTCTCTGTGCATTGCCTCCCCGCCGCATTCCGAACAGTCACAGCAATAATTACTGTTCTTCCAGTGTGGTCGAATCCACCGCCCATGCACCACCGGCGTAAAGTCAAACTCTTGGCTGTCCCCTTCCGTCAAAGCTCTTGCGAGATCGTCAATCATCTGGTGCATGACTCTATCCCCAACATCATCTTCGTTCTGACACCAGAAAGAGAATTTCAGGTGCAACAGCTCATGCACCAATGTTTTTTCAAAATTGAACGGCACAATGCGGTCGCCATAGCAGGCGGGGTTGATGATCTCGATACGAGCGGTCTTAATTGATTCTGACCACTCGGTACAGCCTGCGGCATCACTCATCGTCATTTCTTCGGGGTGTAGGTGGGTCAACAGCTTTATCCGCCACTCCTGCAAGCAGAGTTTTCGTTTCCACTTTTCCAGTAGGGCGAGTTCTTCATTGGTTGCTGTCATTGTCTGCCCTCCTGTTCCAAAATTCGATTGCCTTTCCCTTACCGTCGCCTTGCTCATAATAGTCGGGGAAAGCCTTCCCAAGTGTTTTGCATTTTGGGCATTTCACGACGCTCATTTGATAGACGTATATCAGCCTCGCCTTTCCGCCGCAAAAGGGGCCGGGTTTCAATTCAGGCATATCAAGACGCTCCTTTCAGTCTGAGGTTCTTGTAGACGGGGTAGCCCTGATACACGACCTTGCCGCCGTGCCACTCAGGGTGCGTTTCCATGTCGGCGTTGAACCGTTTGGCGGAACAGGCAAAGTACCCGTTGGACTTGCACCAAATCTTGTAAGCGTCAAAAAGGGACTTCGAGCGAGTGTTGACACCATCAGCCTGCTCACAGCGTTCTTCGAGGAACTGCAAGCACAGATCGTTGTCACGCTCGTACTGGTTGACCACCTTCCGCATAGCGGGAGACATTTTCAGGCCAAAACGCTTGTACTTGAAGTACCCGGCGACCAGCCAAGCGAAAATGCCCTGCATAGCTTCCTGCGTCTGAAACTCATTTTTCAGATTCTTGTCCTGCTCCGCTTCGATGAAATGACGATTGAACTCAATGACCCGCACACGATCGGAAGCGAACAGGGACTTGTCACTGACGGTGGGAAGATCGTTGCAGGAGAGCCAAAGGGTAAACTGCGGCAGAAAGGTCGTGGCAGTTTCATAGAGGTTTCGAGCCTTGATTTCCTCGCCGCCTGTGAGCTGCTTGATTGTTTCCTCGTCCAGCTTGCCATACTGATTACTCTCTGCCATCGTGACAAACCGTTTGCCTTTCAAAGAAGCCAGCATGGGGTTCGCTGCTTCGGCGTTCTTCGAGCGTTCTGCCTTGCAGATGATCGACACGGGGGACACGGAAGCATAATCACCGAGAAGGTGATGAATTGCCGAGAGCATGGTGGACTTGCCGTTGCGAGTGGTCTTGCCGTGGAGAATGAACATACATTCCTCATTTGCTACGCCCAACATAGAGTACCCCAGCGCCTTTTGCAGATAGTCAGCTTTGTCTTCGTCATTACAAGTGACCTCCGCAATAAACTTTTCCCAGCGGCGGCACCGTGCGTCCTGCAAGGTGTAGTTGAAGTTGGTCTGCATGGTCAGAAAGTCGTGCCAGTCATGCTCCCGAAACTCCATCTTTTCGAGGTCGAAAGTGCCGTTCTTGCAGTTGATAAGGTAGGGATTTGCATCAAACTCTGCCGAAGCGATGGGAAGTACACTGGCAGCGTCCTTCATCAGCCGGTCACGGAAGCGCCGGTCGCCCATCTTTGCGACGAACTTCATGTACTCGGTGCGGCGTTCTTCGTTGGCGATCTCGCCACAGTAGAGAGCCATCAGGCGGCAGAACTCTTTGATCTTCTCCGCTACCAGCAGAGAACCCGTGTCTTTGCGCCATGCACCATCTTTGTAAGTAAACCAGCTTTTCGCTTCGGGGCAGTAGCGGGTATCATTCTTGTAGCACTCGGAGAACAGCTCTGCCATGCCAGACTCGTCCCATGAATACCCCGTGCCGCTGATCGGGTGGCTATGCTCAGGCTGTGCTTCCTTGATCTGAAACATCACTCTGGACTGAGCTTCGTCCATGATGTAGCGACCGTTGGAGAGCTGGAAAAGCTCCTGTTCTTCGGGGACGGTTGTGATTTCATCAGCCATATTCTCACTTCCTTTTTTTAATTGCTCTTACCAGCGCTACAGCGAGGCAAGCCTGCGAGTCTTCGTCCCACCATGCGCATTTCTCGCCAGAACATAACAAGGCTTGATCTTCGCTCGGATTGAGCGGACAATATTTGTCAATCGCATTTTCCATGCTTACCTCCAATAATTAAAGCGGTCAAAGATATCAAGATCACGTATTTTCTTCCGCCGATTATTTTCGATTTCCTTACGGCGCAAGTAGTCCGCGTGTTCTTTTTGATATCGTTCGCACTTGGCGTGACAACCCGGATGCCTGTCCGGGCATTTGTAACAGCATTGGATACCAGTAGTCATCTTTTATACCTCGTTATCGAATTTACAATTAACTCGATCTCGGACTGCGGGAGAGGGGGCTTGCAGGCTTGGGAGTTGGCGTACAACAGCTCTTTGTAAATCTCCGCTTTGGTGTATCCTTGGTTGTGGAGCTGACCCGCCAGAGAAGTCAGGCTGAGGTTCCGACTTCCCGGTGTGATAGGCGGGTATTCGGGCTTCAAACGCAGTTTACCGTTTTCAGGGCGGCGATAGATGGGAGAATAGATACGCTGAGGGACAACCGTACCTGAGCTACTTTCCTTCGGTGTGTCGGGAAAATACTTCTCGATCACATAGTCAATCGCTGACTGGTTTTCAACGATCTCGGAGAAGATCAAAACCTCGCCGGTCATAATGAAATACCGATTGCTCTTGTAAATCTCCACGGCGGCACGATTGTTCTTGCCCTTGAAGGGCAACTCGCCACGAACGAGAATGTGAACCCCTCTACCGCTTCTGGACTTTTCCGTGTAGGAGTGGCAACGACCGATAATGTCAGCCGCCAGCGGGTTCAGAAGCCCATCAGTAAAGCCATCGTCGATGTCGATACCGATTATCCCGTTGCCATGAAATACATAGCCAAGACCGTCATAGTAGCCATGCTGGACATTGTGTTCAGCGTCAATGTAATTTGACCATGTATCCGGGTTAGATGAAGAAGCCGCCTTTCTGACAGTGGCCTGCATGGGAACTTTCGACCCGTTCCACACATTGACCCATGCCTTTTCCCCTCGAAGTTCAGCGGGTATATTCTCATACATTGTTGCCACCTCAGCTTTCATACGGGCTGGGCAAAAACCAGTCCCATCTATCACCGTCACGGTAGGCGTTGCGGAAGTGGTTTCTCTCGCCATCGCCAGAGAACCATAAGTAATCCGCAGGGAGGACACGACCAACCTCAACCTGACCTTCCCTCTCTGCATACCAGCGGGATAACACATCTATACAGAGAGTAATCAAATCGTCATCGATCGGATTTTTCGCGTTGTACCCTACGAATTGTTTGGGTGCAGTCACGACCGTTATAATATCGCCGTAGCCATGATCGACCCGGTTGAGCACACACCATACACAAGCAGCTTTCTCAGCGTCAGAGCTGACCCCTCTGGCTTCTCCCCATAGCATTTTCGCCAACACAATCACTTCCTCATCTGTCCGCGGCTGAGGTGTCACCTCCGGCTCTGACTCCGGGGTGACTACCTCTACCACCTCGACAACGGGAGAAGGTTCTTCAACCTCAACCGTGGGCATTTTCCAACAGAGAACGGTGATAATGATGACGAACCATAGGGAGATTGTAATTGTTAGCTCTCGCAAGGGGTCTTGGACTTGCTGGACTTGGGCTTTGTCGAGGTTCCAGCAAAATAGAATTTGTCATCTACGCAGATGGGGAAATCGGGAAAGAGCTTGCTGGTGGTCTTCGTTCCACGGGAACAAATCTGCTCTGCCGCCGCAAGTGACATTTCATCTTTCGTGAAGTCCTTTCCAGCAGCCATGATATACGGCACTTTGCCGTCAATGCTTTTCAGTTTCATTAGATTCTCTCCTTTCACGGTTCCATGCTTCAATATCAACGCCAATACGCTTCAACATCTCTTTGCAGAGCCATGTGTAATCGTCCGGCATTTGATAATACTGGATAAGGCGGTCATGCTCGGCGGAGAAAGCGTCATGGAACTTCCGCAGGCGTTTCATGCCGAAACCAAGGTGAACATGGAGGGTATAAAGCACCATAGCGTCAATGTCATCGGCATAGCGCCTGTCGGCTTCCACGATCTGACGATTGATTTCCATCTCCATCGCTTTCTTCTCGGCGGCAGTTAAGACCGCACCGAACACCTTGCCGCCAGCTTTCTTCACCCTCATGACTCAATGTCCTCAAAGAAGACGGGGTAGGTCTGTTTCAACAGGGTCAGGAGCATATTGGCAACGACTCGCATATCGGGGTGAGCCGCAGCAGCACACCGCAGTTTTAGGAAATGACGCCATTCTCTGATATCGGCGGTCATGACCACCTCAGTCTTCAAGCTGTTCGGAAGGGCAGATCGAGCTTCCTGAGGGGTACAACCCTCGTCCAGCAGATCAAAGTAGGCAACCTCCGCTTGCTTACACGCTCGTTGCCAAATCCGGTATGTAGAATCTTCTTTATCAAACGTAGAGGGGCGAATGACGGTGATCTCGCTACCGAAGCCCTCCTTACCGTAGTTGCAGTACCGAGTGGATTCCTGACAAAACGCCGCCAGACGGTGACGGACAATCTCGTGGCTCACGCCCCGGTCGCAGATGAAGCGAACAGTGAGAGAACCATGCTCAATGACAGCTTCGTGACCTCGCTTGATAATGCCCCGGACGAATTTCTCCGCACTTCCGTCCGTGATTTTATCCTCGGACTTGTAGCAAGTACGCCCAGCGGCTTCGATGGTGGTCAGGAGGGTCTTATAATCAGGAGCGTTGATAAGCTCCACAGAAGGTTCAATGATTTTCATGCTGCTCGTACTCCTTCCTATGGATACTTTTTTCGCTGTCGAACCCGTTAGGATAACGAGCCAGCAGCTTATCGACATTGTGCTGTGCCACATATTCGAGGGTAACACCCAAGCCGGTCGCCAACTGTGCGACATACCAGAGAACATCGCCCAGCTCGTCAACCATCTTCATCGGGTCAAAGTCATGGCCCTGAAACTCGGTCTTTTTCAGAATGTCAATGCACTCTCCGGCTTCGCCGTTCAGACCGTAACAGCCATTGCGAACCTTATCCCATGAAGTCAGGTCGCCGGAAGTGCGCTCGGCGGCTTTCTGATAATCATTCAGCGTCATCGTCAGCGACCTCCTTCTCCAACTCTGCATACAACATTATGTGAGTGTGAGTGGCATTGCGCTGCTCAACAGGCCGCAGAACGGTTCTCTTTTTCAGAGTCCACCCGTCACGCAGAGCCGCATTTACTTCATTGTCAAAGAAGGAGGCATAGTCCAGACGATCCCGAATGGTTTTAATCTGCAACATCTTCCGTCACCTCCATTTCCAGCACAGTCATAATGGCGTAGTTGGCGAGATCAATCAGGGTGTCCCGGATAGACTCGTCATTGACCTTCTGCCCACCGCCACGGGAGAGGGTCTTAAAGCGGCTGAACTTATCTCCCAACCGAATACGAGCCATCGCCATTCCTTCTTCCACGAAGGTCTGGTGAAAGCTGTCACCGTAGTCATAGTTCTTACGCTCGTAAAGATCGTTGATCTCCTTGCAGATTTCAGCGTGGTGCTGAACCTTGGAGAGCGAACAATAATAGGCTTCTGCCATTGTAGCTTATCCTCACTTTCAACATAGTTTTCAACATACCATTGGCGAGGGAGAGCGTTTTATTTTAGCCCTCCCTCGCACCCGCTATCAGTCAAGGAGAGCTGCCAAATCCATCGGGGTCTTATGAGCGGCCTGAGAAGCCGCAGGAGCGGTTTTAACAGCAGAGGCAGCTACCGTATCGCTAGAGCCGTCCCAGCCCTCAGAGGGGCGTTTATCCGTCAAACGGACGAAGGTAATGCTCTGTCCGGGCTTCCTCTTGTTCTCCTGAACATTATGCTCCACATCGCACTCGATGAAGTGACCAATCAGGTCGGTGTGGTCGATCTCGGTCAGGTCGAAATTGTTGAGGGCGGTCTTGGCAAAGTAGCTGAAAGCGTTGTATGCACCCTCGTTGGGAGAGCCATTGGTGTTCAGCAGAGAGAAGCGCTCGATGTGCTTACTGCCGGTCTGCGTCTGCATATAAATTTCCAGCTTGCCGAAGTCTTCCTTGTACTTTACATCGGTAATCTGAAAGACGTGAGTACCTTCAGGAATGAGGGTGAAACCCTCGGTGAGTCCGATTTTAGCCATTGTTTTTGTCCTCCTTTATGGTATAAAAATTAAGCTGTTCTGTGTACTCGCAGGGGAAGATGATACCAACCAACTGGTCTTCGTCGTCGGGATATTTAGCGTACTGCTTGACCAGCAGGGCTTTCGGTACGCTCTTATCGCTTTCCAGATCGTAAGCGTACAGAATTTCGCAGAAGTCAGATTTCTCGATCAGCGACCAATCATCATTGGTGATGGGAAGGGTCATGGTGCTGTCCTGCGTGGCGAAGATGCGAACACAATCCTTGATTGCGCCGTCCGGCTCAGGCATGATTGCCTTGACCAGCGTGGCGTACTCTGTGCAACCGACCTGAGAAATCAGGCGACCAATGCCGTCAGGCATTTTCTCGTTGCTGTACCCGGTCACGCTGCGGATACCATCGGGAATAAGCATAAGTACGGACGGGGAAGCAAGCCAGCGTTCGTCCATGTACTCGTAGATAGCGCCGCCATCAGGGGCGAGGGACTTCACGAATTTAGAAAACTTCATAATTAAACCTCCTCGCAATCATCAAATTCGATTTCAGAATCCGGGAAAACGCACCGTTCATCCTCGGAAGTGAGGACGCCAACGAGACAGTCACAGCTTCCCATTCCTGCGTAATTCGTGAGTCCGCCGAACTCGTCAGTTGCTTTTTCGAGTGCTTCTTCTTCGTTTTTTGCTTCAACGACCATACTGCAAACCACTGTCGTATGACCATAAACACGGAATTTTTTCATTACGCACCTTCTTTCCGGGTTTTCAGGGAAATGCGGTAGCTGTCCTCAGTGGTCGCGTACTTTGCCAGAATACCGTCCGCTTCCATAGCGTCCTTGTCGATCTTCGTGGTAGAAGTGTGGATGACTTCCCACTTATAGGTAGAGCCAACGATAGACACCTTCTTGTCACCGTCACGAAACTGAGCGATTGCGGCTTTCTTAATCATGTCGGTCAAGACCTTGTACCGCTTCTCGTCCTCAGCCACCTCAGCGGCGTGAGCATCCAGCTTGACTTTCAGGTCTTCGGCTTCCTTGACCAGCGCCACCATATCCGTTTCAGGAGACAGGTTGTTGGTGCGGAGGGTTTTCAGGATTTCAGCGTCCTTTCGCTCGTCAAAAGCAGGGGAAATACCGCTCTCCACATAGTCCTTCCACCATTTCAGGGCAGGCTTCACATACTTCTTCTCGAAGTCAGGATACCGCTCAGACACCTTGAAGGGACGGGTGATGGTATTCTCACCACTGCACACAAACTTCTCAGGGTCATCGTAGTCCTTGGGTTCAAGGAAGGACGCGACCATGATAACCTCGTCCACGCCGAGAAGGTAAGCGTACAACGCCGCCTGCAAAGCGTAATACTCAGGAATATCGTCTTTCCAGTCCTCGACACGCTTGGAAGTCTTCATTTCGAGGACGGTGGTGGGCTTGCCATCTTTGCCATAGAGCAAGTAGTCCCACATACCGCCAAGAACGGGGCTTTCTTTGAAGAAGTCACCGTAGGTCTTGTGGAAATAATCCTCTCCCCAAACATCGGTCGGCGTGACCAGATTACTCATGAAGTAGGTCTGCTTCATGTACGCGGCCTGCTTAGGCTCGATGGTCTTACCGGCGATGGTGTAAATCGTATCCTCGAACGGCTTCTGATAGGTGCGAGTTACTTCGCACCAAATCTCGAACGGCGTAGACCACGGGTTCAGACCGAGGATAGTGGCAAAGCGAGTACCAGTCAGCTTCTTAGGACGCTTGGGAGGGATAATCCGGATTTTGTTGCCGTCAAGCCATTCCACACTTTAGCCCTCCTTTGTCGCTTTCATTTCGTAGCCAGCCAGCATATCGTTCACGCCCTCGATCAGAGCGTCACACTTGTCGGCTTCGATCTTGGAAAAGCCCTCGGTCTTCATGGCGATGGTCTGCACGAACTGTTCCTGCTCTGCGTCAATATCCAAGAGCTTTTTTAGCAGACTTTTCAGCGTACCGACCTGTTCCTCGGTAGCCGCACCAGCAGGAGCCCCGGTCAGTTCTTTCTTGATCTCCTGACGCTGTGCGGTGGTCACAGGCGGCTTCTTGGTGACGGCAGGAGCGGGAGTCGTGTCAAACTCGCCACTGTCGATACTGTCATGCTCCACAATGTCAAGAACGAGCTGCCACAGGTAGCGGCGAATGTAGGTGATGGAGCTGCCGGTCGCCTGCATTTCGTTTGTGACCTGATTGCCAGCGTTGGACACGATGGGGGCGATGGGGGTGTACGGTGCAACAAAATCAATGAAGTCCTCACGGTCATTGACATTGTAGACACGAGCGGTCGCCTTATCGCCGTACATGGACGGAACCATCATCAGGCCGATTTCAAGGAAAATCTGCTCGGCCTTGGGAACAATGTCTGCCAGCTCGAAATATTTATATTCGAGCTTCATGTGCGTGCCGCTCTTGTCCACACCAGCTTCGAGGAAGCGCACACGGGCAAGCTGCAACTTCTGGAATACATTCATGGTGGAATAATCCACCGCCGCAGTCTCAGCGGTTTTCTTGGTAGTAGCCATAGTTATACCTCCAACATTTCTAATAATTTTTTCTTGATGGAATTGACTCTACGGGTATTTCGCTTGGGCGGCTTCTCTCCAAGAAAATCTCGGACATAACGCCGTGCCAGCCGGATATACCAGTCACGGTCAACCACATCAATCGTCAGGTGATTGTCGTTGTCTACGACACATTTTGCGGGGAGTCCAGCAATCTTGACGGGATTGCCGGTGCCAAGGTGGACTTTGTAGAGGGTTCCGTACCGATGATTTTCCGTGGCATATACTCGGTTGACCTTCTGTACGATCTCCATCTGACCGTCTACCTCATGGAGAGCGTCACCATACTTACTCCCAGCCTTGGCGACCAACTGGAAGTCCAGCAGGCGATCGCAACTCATGATGGTATCTTCGACCGGAACACCATAGGCCAGATAATCCTTGACGGCCTTGGCAACCACGCAGGCGTTGTTGTTGATGTTGAACGCTCCTGCCGGGGCAATCCCACGAACGAGAACGCCACCCTTGATTTTAGGGTCGCCCTCAAAGGGAACCTCGACATAATTGTTCACATCTTTCTGGCAGATCATCTTGATAAGGTCTTCCTCCAACTCGAAGCCGGTTCTGTCCTGCCACTCCTGCGTGATCTCCTGATACATCGGCACATCGCAGTCATCAAGGCTGACCATGATACCATCGGTGTTGAGCTGGATGATCTTCAAGGTGGGGCAGTCCTGAACAAGATGTTCCGCCATTTCGAGCAACTGCAACTGGCCTGAGATACAGACCGAGCGCCCCATGAGCGGGTCATACAGGTCGTTATAGCGGTTTAGCATGGCTCCGTAGGTGGTGTTCAGCACCAGCTTCAAGGCGTTTGCCGTAGCCTTATCACCAGCCCTCTTTGCCTTAACGCGCCGCTCAATGGTGGCGGCATACACATCGGGAGAGGGAATGTTTCGGCTACAATAACCGTTCAAGGTCATCTGGTGCGGGTAATAGCTTGCAACATCTTTGTTGCGGATAGAGCGGGTTTCTGTGGCTTCCTCTCGGTAACACGGGATAGCCCCATGAATCCCGCCATAGGCGATGGTACAAGGACAACCGCCTACCATCAAATCGAGCTTTTCCTTGAACACCACTTCGTCAGGAATACTCTTGTCCTTCAACCGTTCAAAAAAATCGAACACTTCCTGCGGAATGTACTGACGAAGCAATTTCGGCGGATACTGATATTCCCGCTCGTCATAGTGCGGCTTTTGCTCTGCGTCAAGGTAAGCAGCGGTCAGCTTGGCGTTGGTCATGTAGAGGGCTTTTGCTGGATACAGCCCCTTTTCACGACCCAACGTGAGCTTACTGGACAGGTAGCCTTGACGAAGATCGTCCAGCCTGTCGGTTGCGTCAACATCGTGTCGGCAGTAGAACTCGACCTCTCGCTTCTCGTCCTCAGTCAGAGGGCGGTCGATGTTAAATGGAACGGTGGTTTCACGAATGTCCATTCCGAGGTGCGCTTCGATTGCTTTCAAGGACAACCCCATCTGGCAATCGTCCATCAGGTCATATTGATCGAAGAAAATCCCGCAGTCACGGAGAGGGGCGTACTCCCAGCCCTCGTGACCACCAACGATGATGAAATCGTTGACCGCCTTGATTTCCTCCGGCGTGAAACCTGAGAGAACCGCTTTCAGAATGAATTGGTCATAATGCTTATTGTTGAACCCTGCCAACAGGGGTTCTTGGGTCATGAACTGTTCGACTGCTTCATTGTCATTCCAAATCTCGGTGTATTCCCCCGTGACCTTATTCTTGAAGACAAAAAGCCAATCGTAGGCAAACACCTCGCAGTCGAAAATGAAAGGTTCAAGGTTCAGCGGTATCACCTCCAAAGAGATTATCCAGATACCTTTCAGCAAGGACTTCTTGAACACCCTCCATGATGTAGAGCATACAAGGGAAAGCCATGCCGTTTCCCCACATCTTGTACTCCGCAGAGTCCTTATGAGGAACCAGCGCACACCAATCTTTCTCGAACCCTTGAAGGGAAGCACATTCAGTAGGGGTGAGTTTTCGAGCCAGATAAATGACTTCACCGTTCTCGGTCTGTGTGGGAACAAAGAGAGTCTGGTCATTGTTACATGAGAGCGTTGCGCTCTTATCTTCCTGTACCAAAGCGCCTTCACCACCGCCCTCACAGCCAGAACGGATTTTCAAGGTATAGGGAATAATCACACAAGGTGTACCATCTACCCCCTTCTGGGCAGCGGCTCTTAATGTTGATGTTACATTCCCCGTAATAGCCCGATTGTAAAAATCTGCTCCGATGGGCGCATATTCATCATAGGAAGCCTGACCAAACGCTTGCGCCTGAATAACACATAACCCGCCTTGATTTTTTGCAGGGCTTTGGTCTGCACAATCGAGCGTTTTTGCAACATCTACTCGTCTACTCCCGCTATGCGGATTTGCACTTTTCATGCTATTGCTAGCAAGAGAGTCAAAGCTAAAAACCGCTATCGGGACATTACCTCCCCCTGTTCCCATTCGTCCTGAGAGGGTTTGTACGATACCATCTCTGCGGAGGACAACTCGGCTGTCTTGAGGGTGGCTTTCAACTGCGAATACGCTATTGTGTTCAGAAGGGCTTGTTTTAACAGTGGGTCTAATTGTTTCCCTCGTTGTTCTGACCTTCTTAAAATCCCTTCGCAAGCCCTCACGCTCAAATAGTATCTGTCCGGCACATTGACCTCCAAGATCGAGGACAACGAAGACACGCTTGCGTCTTTGGGGAACTCCCCAACCTTGCGCATCAAGTCCTCTCCAAGCGATAGAGGAATGATCTCCCAAGACGAATCCAGTGTGCGGCCATTTTTGCCGTCCTTGCTTGTCTTCCGCATATCGAGGAACGCTATCGTTTCCCTCGCAGATTTTCCAGAGAGTTTCGATGACTGTTCGGAAGTCTTCTCCCTGTGTCGAGCTAAAAGCTCCATAAACATTTTCCCAAATGACGATTTGAGGAAATCTCCCATTGGTGGCACACCTCATTTCCTGAATAACTCTGATTGCTTCAAAGAATAGAGAAGACTCCTGACCAGCAAGACCCTTACCGTTCCCAGCAATCGAGAGGTTTTGGCACGGAGAGCCGAAGGTGATAACATCGACCGGCTCAATTTCTGCGCCGTTCATCTTGGTAATATCTCCAAGGTGAACCATCTTGGGGAAACGGGACTGTGTGACAGCTTTCGGGAAAGGCTCGATCTCACTCGCCCATGCCGGGATAATACCGACCGCAGAAGCGGCAAGAGGACAAGTCCCGCTGCCATCAAACAGACTGCCTAACTTCACTTCGACACCTCCTGTTCGATGAATTTACAACCGCACTTGCGGTAGGTGGTACACCGCTTCTTGTAACTTCTCACGAGGTACTGAATACCATCGTCCACATAATCGTAGGCAATAGGCTCACCCTTTCCCTCGAAGGTACGAGCGATACGACCAATGCTCTGAGTTATCACAGCGTAGTCCTTTTGCGGCGTAGTCAGGTACAGCCGGTCGAGCCGTGGAATGTCCAGCCCCTCTTTCGCCAGAGAGTAGGTAGCGAACAGATACCGCTTGCGTCCCTGCCGCATTTCCTCAATGGCCTGCTCCCGGAGAGCCTTGGCTTTCTTCGTGGTCATCTTCCCATCAATCATGACCGCCTGTTTTCTCAGGTCGGGCGGAAGCCTGTTCATCAGGGTTTCCAAATGCGTCAGCCGGTCAGAGAGAATGAGATTGTAGTGATCTCGGTTTGCCACAAGATCAGCGACAATCAGATTGTTTCGGGGATAACGGTCAGCGAGGAAATTGACCAACTTGGCATAGATGATCGTACCGTCCGTGTCCAAAAACTCACGGCTGAGTCCTTGATGGGTGGCACGGGGGAGAACGCTGACGGTCATGATTTTGTCTTTCACCGCTTCCTCCGGCACTTGATAGGCGATCCCGCCCAGCAAGGCGTAGGTGGCAGCAATCATACCGTCTGCCCTGTGAACCGTAGCGGACAACCCGTACTTGTGTCGAGCTGCCAGAGCGTTCAGCACCTTTGAGAACTGCGTCATGGCGGTCGGGGTTCCGGCTACACGGTGGCACTCGTCCACGATGATACAATCCCAAACATCACGGTACTGGCTCAGATCGAGGTTGCACATGGTCTGTACCGTTGCGAAGGTGATTGCCTTACCGATTTGAACCCTACCTTCGGTGATCGTGCCAGTCAGAGAAGGACTCATGTACTGCTCCGCTCGGCTTTTGCTCTGTACGAGCAAATCCCGTGTATGGGTCAGCCAGAGTGTCCTTCGACCTGTATCTGCCGCAACAGCAATTCCGATCTGTGTCTTACCACACCCCGCAGGAGCTTGAAGGATACCGTAGTAGGCTGTTATCAGGGCTTCCTTGGCTTCCACTTGGTAATCATAGAGCGGAATGGTGCAACCGAAGTCCACCTCGGTTGGCGTGGGAAGATTGACCCTCATGTGGCAATCGTCCATCGCCAACACATCGCTCAAACACCCGTAGGGAAGAACCAGCGTATCACCGTCCCATTGGAACAGATACAACTTCTCAGGAGTATTGCCTGTCCAGAAACCCATACGTTTTTTCTTGATGTATTCGGGATTAGAAAGGATGAGCTGCTTCTTGCACCATGTAAGCAACTGCTCAGACGGGTTTTCAATTCGGAGCTGATTACCAACAGTTACTTGCATAGACTCACCCACGCATCAAGGGAAATACACATCATGCGAATATCTCTTTCGTTGAGTTGCTTAACACCTTTCGCGGCCAAATTATTGAGTGTATAGAGCGAAATGAAGTATACATCTCCGTCTTTCACCCTCAGCGCAAACCAGCCGGTACCGTTACCTGTAGCTTCCCACAGCGTCATTGCGGATCGCTGATTTTCTTCGATTCGACTCAGGCGAAAAATATCATTCTCACACACCTTGCAATCGATCGGGTGTGTTTCTCGATTACGAGAGGCAAGCACATCAAACGGCTGACCTTGTGCGTTTTGAGCGAGATTATGCGCCCAGAAGCCCTTATTGGACAAATATTCACACAACGATTTTTCAAAACCGTTGCCGACTTTACGGTTGACATTCATTTAAATCACTCCTTTACAAGTGAATATTTCCGATATATAATCGGATTGAGCATTTTCGCTTGCCGTTGATGGAACTGGTACTTCCGTCAGCGGCTTTTTCTTTGCTTCGACTCCGAAAGACTGTACAGCTTACCGAACAAGCCAAAACACACAAGGCTAACCGCCATATGAATTGCGCCAACACCCAGCGTCATTATCTCTTTTTCGATAGAACCGACTACACCCATAAGGTAAAAAAACGAGAGAAACGCGAGTGCTCCAAAAACCTTTTTCATGAAGTAACCTCATTCATGGCCCGAATGACCATCGACAATTCTTGCAGGCTTTCGTACTTAGCCTTGAAAGACTGCATTTCAACCTTTGCGTCCGAGAGTAACTGCACTCTCATGTCTTCGTCCGAAAGAACCCTTGACAGACCTAAATAGCGGCGACCGTCATTTGTTCCCACGTTCACAAATGCCCTAACCAAGATTTGCTCACCAGAAGCACGTTCTTCCTTGACCGTGATTTGGCGAATGAAATATGCCGCTTGATTTTCCCGATACTTCTCAGCAGCAATACCGTCATTCCACTCAAACTCACCGTGAAGGGGAGAACCTTCTTCTCGGTTTGCGTCAAGCAGACTTTTCGGAGTCAACCCGCTGCTGGCTTCGAGCTGTTCCATCTGCTCCCCGACCGCCTGAGCGTTTGCTTTTACACACGCCAGCGGTTTCCATTGATAAACCATGTATTTACCCCCTTTCACGAAAGATACCTTGACCCACAGCGACCCGGCTTGCGACACCTGAACCCGCCCCACCTGCCATGCCCCAGCGAAACAGACCTTACAGGAACGCACCCCGCCTAACCTTGCCTGCCGTACCGCAACATAACAGACCTGAACGCAACATACCTAACCTTGCCTGCCATAATTCGACTCGCAGAACCATGCCTTAACCAACTACGCCGTACCCTACCTGCCACGCCCGAACGCGCCTCACCAAGCCTGCCGTATCTTGGCTTGCCAGACCTCAACTCACCTGAACAAAACAAAACATACCAGACCTTGCCTGCCACAACACGCCTTGACCTGACAAAACATACCGAGCCTTAGCAAGCCTGCCCTACTCAGCACACATGATAGCGTCCGTAGGTGCCGCCCTTTTCAGGTCGCCATTCACCAATGCCAACGGCAAACCCGCCAAGGTTAAAGAGGTTGCAAAGCTGTGCCAGAGAAATTACGCCAGCGTTGTATTTGACAACGAAAGTGGTAGACCATTCAGGGAACTCCGCACGGTAACGAATATCGGCAGTACCCATACCGACACGAACCATGTCTTCTCTGATTTGAGGAACGCCCTTGATTTCGACATATTCCTCGTCAATATGGAAAGCACCATTCATGCTGACGAGGTTCTTGGTTACACCAGCACGGAAGCCAGCAGACACCGCAGAAGCCTTGACACCGACAGAGGGGAAGCCGAACCGTGCCCCGTTTGAAAGAGCTTCCTCAAACGCTTCCGGGGTTGCTCTCTCGGGCTTGCCAGAAAGGAAATAGATAGTATCTACGAAATCGGCAAACGGGTCTTTCGCGTCATGACCTTTCGTGGTAGCGACCTTCATCTGCTTATCCAGCATCATCTTCTTGGCTTTCTCGCTCCACTTATGAACAATCAGGGGGCTATCACCTTTGAGGGTGATGGTGGCGTTGCGAATGTCAATAGCGGGGATAGCGATGATCTCGGTTTCTTTCTTAGTAGTAGCCATAGTTAAAATCTCCTTTTCAATTTAGACGCTTCGATGTGAACCCACTCGTAGGGTTTTCCGTATTTCTGTTCGTACCAGCTCTCAAATTTCTTGCGGTTGTCTTCGTCCTTGAAATACTCTCGAACTGACCTAGCCAAGAGTGAGCTGAATGCTTTAGCTTGTCCCCGGACTTCCGGGATAAATGAGCTATTCATGATTTGCTGCCGATCTGTTTTTCGTACCAGTCCAGAATGGCAAGAGACTCAGTGATGATCTTGTCCACAAACGGCCCGCTACGAGTACCGGCTACAATTCCGCTCATAACCGGTGCGGTTGTTTTAATGCCGCGCTTTCCGAGCATATTAATCAGCCATGTAAACGACAGGTGATTAACACTCAGCCGGTAGCGAATCTGGTCACGTTCTTCCACAAAATCGCTCCTTTCTTAGTATTGTGAACAATATTTGTTGACAATCGAGGGGCGCAATGGTACAATCAATCTGCCAGACAATTAAACCATTCGCCACAGCAACCGCCGAAAAAGAAGACCTTTCGGGGGTCGGGTTTTTGTTGTCAAAATCTCTTGTTCACGATCAGAGTATATCAACAATTTCTGTTGATGTCAATAGGAAATCAACGAATTTATTTATTTTTTGTTGAGAGGTGTAAATATGGTTAGCCGTAAAGTAAAAAGAACAGAGGAAGAACAAAAAATCCTCGACCACATTATCGCATGCATGAACTACAAAGAATTAGACCAGAAGGAGCTGTGCGATTACCTTGGTGTAAACCAGCAAATGTTTACAAACTGGAAAAACGGGCAAAGTAACTCATACATGAAGCGCCTTTCTAAAATCGCGGAATTCCTAGATATTCCGATGGAAGAACTTATCGATGAGCCGATCATTCCTGAAAACACGGTGTATGAGAAAAAGCTGTTGAAGTATTTCAGTATGTGCGACGGAGAAGGAAAGCTGAGAATCATTCAGCTAGCAATGAATGAATTTGACAGAACGCAGAAAGAAAAAAAGGAAAATCAAGAACCGGCTGTTGTCGGATAAGATTATTAGCTTTGACGAATGGAGACAAATACTATGAAATTTCCGATTGATCTCTCCACTTTAACAAAAGAAGAAATCTCGCAATTTGAAGAAGACCCTTTCACTCTTTACAACGGCGATCACGATGTGGCACTTTATCTCCGCTACAGTTCCTCCGGTCAAAGCGATCAGTCTATTGAAGGACAGCTTCGGGATTGCCGCGCTTTTTGCAAAGCAAATCACTATCGGATTGTGGCAATTTACATCGACCGAGCGACTACGGCTCGAAAAGATGTAGAGAAACGCATTCACCTTATGGAAATGATTGCGGACAGTGCGAAGCAAAGATGGGATTACGTCGTTGTCTGGAAACTTGACCGCTTTTCGCGTAATCGTAACGACAGTGCTATCATGAAAATGCGCTTGCGTAAGAACGGGGTAAAGGTTCTGTCTGCCACAGAGCACCTATCCGACAACCCAGAAAGTATTCTTTTGGAATCGGTGCTGGAAGGCATGGCCGAATTCTTTTCTGCTGAGTTATCGCAAAAAGTCACGCGAGGTATGCGTGAATCCGCTTTGAAGTGCCATAGTGTCGGGGGACACGTTCCACTCGGGTATAAAATTGAAAATCATAAGCTGGTCGTAAACCCAGATACCGCCCATATTGTGCAGGAAGCCTTTGCGCTCTACGCCAATGGGGTAAGTGTTGCGGAAATTGCTCGAAAATTCAATGCGGCAGGATATAAAACCGCAAAAAATACTGAATTCAACCGCAGTAGCTTTAAGGTGATGTTCCAAAACGTCCGCTACATCGGTACTTATACTTACAAGGACATTCGCATAGAAAACGGTGTTCCCGCTATCATCGACCGGGAACTTTTCGATGCCGTCCAGAGACGGCTTTCTAAGACCGCTACTGCCCCCGCAAGGGGCAAGGCCAAGGTAGATTACCTCTTGTCGGGAAAGCTGTTCTGCGGCCATTGCGGGGCTTCTATGAACGGCGAGAGCGGTGTTGGGCGAAGTGGCAAAACTTATCATTATTATTCTTGCTACACAAAGAAGCGCAGACTCGGATGCGAAAAACGCCCTCTTAGAAAAGATTACATTGAAGAGATTGTGGCGCGAAGTGCGTTCGAGCTTTTAACCGATCAGCTCATTGATGAAATTGCAGATATGGCGATCAAACAAAGTGAGCAAGATATGGTCAACGAAACTCGTATCCCTCAGTTGACCGAGCAGTTATCTGAAATCGAAAAATCTATAGCCAATATCACAACAGCTATCGAAAAAGGAATTGCCTCCGAAACATTGATGAATCGTCTCGTACAACTCGAGCACGAGAAAAAGACCATCAACAAAGAAATCAAATCAGAGGAAAAGTACGTTTACCGCATTGACCGCGATCAAATCGTTTTCTGGCTGAGTCAATTCAAATGCGGAAACATTGAAGACGAGAATTTCAGAAGACGGCTCATTGATCTTCTAGTCAATTCTGTGACCGTATGGGATGAACCAGACGGGTATAAAATTACTACCGCATATAATCTAACCTCTTGCAAAACCAAGACTTTCAGGGTCGAAAAAAGCCCCGCCACAGAAAATATAACAGGGTTCGGTTTTGGGGAGTCTGAGTGTGCCATGAAAAAGTCTTGTAATCCTTGGGATTGCAAGACTTTTTTGTTTTTTCT
>ERZ791927.390-NODE-390-length-46125-cov-5.863990_pt1 | contig 46125 bp, 50 predicted proteins | sample MGYA00510130_ERZ791927 | MGnify/ENA primary metagenome ERZ791927 (study PRJEB30046, sample SAMN00792055) | human gut metagenome | study: EMG produced TPA metagenomics assembly of the A metagenome-wide association study of gut microbiota in type 2...
ATGATGCAAAAATAAGAATTTTAACGCAATCCCCCAAGGTTTCAGACTGAGCCAATAAAACCAGTAAAGAAGAGTCGTCATAAAAAAGAAGAACCGCATTTCTGCGATTCTTCTTATCTTTAGTTGCGGAGATCCGATTTGAATACTCTTCTCTTCTCTTCTGTAAGAATCAGATTATCAGCTTTTTACATTATTCGCAATATGGTTATTTTATATTATATTGTCCCGATTTAGTCCCGGTAAACGTCTTAAAACATAAGCATAACTTACTGATATTCATGTTTGTGTGTGTTTACCGATCTTTCCATTTTCCGCCTTTTATAATCGTCATCCGGCAGCTTCGGCACTGTTGCCGTGGTATAACTCCAATCTAGCCGATAGAGTCGCATTTTCTTGTATAAGACGCTTAACCTCTTCTTTTAATTCTTTATTTTCTTCCTTTAAATAATTTGTTAAATTATCATCATTTGATGTTTTATCATCCGATGAAAGAAATTTTTCTCCCTCCCCTGTGATTATCCACATAATATTTACGTTGGGATAAGTGCGATAAATTTGTCGTAAGGAGTCACTTCCGATCTCTCCCGTGATTTTCCTTACAAACTCTCTGTTCTTGCCTATTTCTTGCGAAAACGCATTTGTTGTAATACCTAATGCGCTGCATAATTCAAAGAGTCTTTCTCTTACTTGACTGTCTTTTCCCATATATTTTTAAAATAACGGATAAATTTATCCGATAAAGTTTTGTTTATAGATAAATTTATCGCATATTTGCACCATGAATAACAAATTACTGCATCAAATATAACAAAAAGTTGCAGTACACACAATAGGGAAAATACCCTATGTCTATGTAAAATCTAAATATAAAATATTATGGCTGTAACTAAAAAGCATTATTCATTTACGCCTGGTGCATTAAAAGTATCCAGAGAAGACTATCCGAAATTGAAAAATCAGCTTTATAGCTTTCTTGGCTGTTCGTCGGATCCTGAATATTATAGGAAAAAGAAAGACTATCTGAATATACCGGCCCACATCAAAGAAGGAATAGAAAAGATCTTCTCTGAATTTGGGGTAGATGTTTCTGATATCTGGGAAATAAAAGAATAAGCTATGAATATACAGGCAGAATTAACCGAACGGGAAGAGGAAATCGCGGAAGTTATGGGGCTAGGCGCTATTTCCCAGAAAGAAGCTGCTAACATTTTGGGTATTTCAATTAAGACGGTAGACAATACCTTGCAGAAGATCAAAGAAAAGGCCGGTATTAGCAAAGCTGCTGAATTGACAAAGTTCTGTTTTTGTCGGAAATTTAATATTCCCTTGTCTATGTGTGAACCGGTAAAACGGTTTGTGGCCGCTTGTTTTCTTTCCGTATTCATATTTGGCGAATATGTACATGCTAGTGATTTGTATCGTAGAACCACCAATACACGACGGGTACAGACGGAAGAAGTGGTAAGGTTAAGACGAACTGAAACTTAATACTCTGCCTAGTAGAGAAGCCAACGGACAATAATAAGGCATTAAACCGGTGACAGCCGAGAATAGATCGGCACCCCCCTGGAATAGTTCAGCGGTAGAACAAAAATGCAGATGATATCGGGTGTTTACGTCGGTGGTTCGATCCCACCTTCCAGGACGTTACATAAAAGTATAGAAGGCCAACGGATAATAACAAGGCATTAAACCGGTGACAGCTGGGAACAGACCGGTTATGTTTAACATTAAAAAATTCTATTATGGCAGGAAAAGCAAGTATTACAGCAAAAAAAGCGAAACTAGAAGTCTATAAAGATGGAAGTTTCCACAAAATCGACACTCTTAATTTTAGGCCGGGTGAATACCCGGAGTTTACAAAGTTCTTGGAACAAAATTTTTCCTTAGAGCAAGTACATAGTAACATTAAAAAGAAATCAGGTTTTTATCTGGTAAAAGTTGATCCAGATAAAAGAGAAGATCTTCTTAATATTCTTAGTAATGGCCTGGGAAGTACAGTAGATCTTAATTCGCCGTGTATTTATACTGGCACAAAAGATTAGTTATGGCACGGCATAGATGGACTTTATTACAGCCGACACCAGATCGAATACCGGGAGTCTATAAGGCTGAAATTTGCGTCAAATGTGGATGCGTAAAGCTCCACTTGTATTTAGGCCGGATCTACACCTCTTCTTATCTCCTTAATGGGAAAGAATTATCAAAACTACCTGAATGTAAATAGTGAAATTATGGAAACAAAAAAATGTACAGCATGTGGCAGCGTATTGCCTATAAGTGAGTTTTCACACCACCCTAAGACGGCAGACGGATTATGTAACGTTTGCATGAGTTGTCGTTCTGCGAAGATCTCTAAAGGGAAAAAGAAACAGCAACCAGGAAGTAATCCCCAATTAGCGCAATTTAAACCGCGTGAATTGATGGATGAACTTAGAGCCAGAGGCTACAAGGGGACATTAACCTACGTGCAAGAGATCAAACTTTAAAAACTGGTTTTATGGAAGATGGAATAGTAAAAAATAAGCTGGAAAAGCTTAAAAGGCTGAATAGCTCTTTTCTTGAGAAAAAAGAACTACATAATAAAAAGATGATGCGGGCCCGAAAATTTGATACGGAAGAATTTCACTCGGAAAAATACAAGTTGTATTATTCATTAAGTAGTAGAGCGTCCGATCTTGCTTATAATATTCGTAGGAATTTTCTATATGAAAAAAGAATTATTGATTGGGGAGATGCCGAAAGTATTAAGATGGATTATCGTATTCGGTTGAGTAAAAAAGCCGAAGGGCGAGATAACTATCTAAATAAGCATAAATACGGGCTTTGGTTTCTGGGTAGTTCTTTAGGTGCGGATTATGGCGAATTTACTTGTGATAAATGCGGATGCACGTTTTATCATTCACCTTCTGAAATAACACTGGCCGGTAAGGTTGTGTACAAATGTTGTTGCGGGCACTGCACCAATAGTATAATAAACAGAGATTGGGGGGAAGAACCCTATTTTTAATTAATCTTGAGCCATGGACGTACAATTAAAAGGATCGATAAATACGGAAGAAGAAGCTAGATCATATATGAAGCTAGCTATTACAACCGAGTCGAAGAATAGGTTAAAGTACTATCTTGATTTATTAGGCTATCATCATATTGCCTATAAGGTCGAGAAAATTAAACTTATGGGTGATACTTTTTCGGAAGTATATGTATTGCCACATCATTATAAAGTTGCTAGGAATATGTGGAAACAGACGACCGAAACAGTATTAGATGAAACTGAAATATTTACAGATTAATAATTGATAAAAAATGAATAATCTAAATTTGTTATATATAGACTTATTTTGTGGTGCTGGTGGGACTTCTACCGGGGTAGAATCTGCAAGAGTGGACGGTGAACAATGTGCTAAAGTGATTGCCTGCGTAAATCACGATGCAAACGCCATAGCTAGTCATGCTGCAAACCACCCGGACGCATTACACTTTACAGAAGATATCCGAACTTTGGAGCTTTCTCCTTTGATTGCACACGCCCAACGGATGAAACAAATATACCCAGATGCACACCTTATATTATGGGCATCATTGGAGTGTACAAATTTTAGTAAAGCGAAGGGAGGGCAGCCAAGAGATGCGGATAGTCGGACATTAGCTGAACACTTATTTCGTTATATCGAGGCTTTGAACCCTTCATATATTCAAATTGAAAATGTAGAGGAATTTATGTCATGGGGGCCTATGGATGAAAACGGGAAACCAATTTCCATGCATAAAGGCAAAGACTATACCCGTTGGGTACGTTGTGTAAAATCTTATGGATATAACTTTGATTATCGGATTATGAATGCTGCTGATTATGGAGCGTACACTAGTCGAAAACGTTTTTTTGGGATCTTTGCAAAGGGTAATTTACCTATTATTTTCCCTGTACCAACACATTGCAAGGAAGGGAAACAAGATATGTTTAACGCTCTTGCTAAATGGAAACCCGTTAAAGATGTATTAGATTTTGAAGATGAAGGTACAAGTATTTTCACTCGAAAAAAGCCTTTGTCCGAGAAAACCCTAGAACGTATTTATGCAGGATTAATTAAATTTGTTGCAGGCGGTAGAGATAAATGGCTGCTGAAATATAATTCAATAAATGGGAAGACAGGGAAACATATTCCTCCTGGGATAGACGAACCATGCCCGACAGTGAGTTGCCAAGGTCGATTAGGTATTGTACAAGCTCATTTCCTTTCCAGATATAACAGTTGTAGGGCACAAGATACATGTAAATCGGTTGATGAACCGTGTGGAGTTCTTACGACGAATAATCGTTTTGCAAAGGTAGGTTGCCATTTTATTTCTAAGTATTTTAGTGGGCACCCTGAAAGTAAAAATATTCCAGTTGATGGGCCAGCACATACAATCAAATGTAAAGATAATCATTCATTAATTAATGCAAAGTTCCTTTCTGCATACTATGGCAATGGTGATAATGTTAGCCGGATAGATAAGCCATGCCCAACTATACCGACTAAAGATCGATTTACTTATGTAAATCCCCGTTTTCTTTGCTCATACAATTTTAATGATACAGGTAAGGATATTAATGCGCCGTGCCCTACATTGCTTACGAAAGATAGGTTATCACTGGTTAGCCCGTTTTTTATGAATTACTATTCTGGGGGAGGACAACATTCTGATATAAACAATCCCGCGCCTGCTATTTTGTCAAATCCTAAACAGAGGCTTATATCATATCAGTTTATGGATCAGCAATTCGGTCAAAGTAAACCGGCTGGGATTAACCGCCCGTTAGGAGCGCTAACAGCCAATCCGAAGTATAATTTAATAAGTTGTCGCCCGTGGATAATGAATACAAATTTTGGAAATATTGGTAATTGTATAGATAATCCTGCACCCGTTATTACAGCTAATAGGAAATGGCATTACTTAATGAATCCTCAATTTATGTCTGCTGGTGGTAATATCGATAATCCGTGCTTTACACTTATTGCGCGTATGGATAAGATGCCGCCTTATTTGGTCTGTACGAAAGAGGGAGATGTTATCATCGAAGTATACGAAACGGATAGTCCTATGACTCGGAAGATCAAAGAGTTTATGGCTATATACGGGATAGTAGATATACTTATGCGTATGTTGAAAATCCCTGAATTAAAACAGATAATGGGATTCCCGAAAGATTACGTTCTCATTGGTACACAGGCCGATCAAAAGAAATTTATCGGTAATGCAGTAGAAGTCACAATGGCGAGAGTTCTTTGTGAAGTTACCAGTAGGAAATTACGTGATTTAAGGAGAGCTGCTTAAAGGCTTGTAATAGAAAAGAAAGGAATATTATGGGAGTTAAAAGAAATATAGATATAAAAAACTTTCCTAAGCAATATTCGGCAGAGGAAAGCCCAATGGGTGGTATCGGACGAAAAGTTGAAGTTTGCTTTCATTACAAAGCTGACAACACTATTTCCGGTGTGATAATTCGAGATGACAAAGAGTCGCCGTTTCGAACGTTAATCCGTCTTTACGATGGAAGAGTGGTGCTTGCTACTGAGTGCCAATTCAGGGCACTCCCTGATATAGATAGAGAAACTATCGATCTATTTACATTTAATGAATAACAAGATCGTAATGAACGAAGAATGGGAAGATCGTTTATATGAACTAATAAACGGAAATTACGACATTGAAGATTTAGTAGGTGTCTGTAGAATGGCAAGAAGAGCCGGCTTTGTAAATGGGGTAGAAGTCGGTAAAAAGCAATCAAGGTGGATTAGTGTTAAAGATCAATTACCAAATAAGAATGATTTGGTATTCATTGTAGCCTTTGGAGAAGTTAGGATTGGTAATTATGATGAGCGAGAAAAGTGCTGGTATAATGGTATACTAAGGCTTGAATCGAGTTATGTTACCCATTGGATGCCGTTCCCTGAATTTAACAAATAATCAATACAGAAATGGATAAATCATATTTTGAAACAAGAAAGACAGAAATTCAATCAGAGATTGATAGCTGGAAACAAGAATTAAAAGACTTGGAAGATGAATACATATCTTCTAATCAAAAGTTCCCTATTGGGAGTAAAGTTTGTATCACTACTCCTGCACATACAGGAATGGTGTTATCCACTCGTGAGAAAGTTACATTCCCAGAAGCGAAAAGATACTCTTACGTAACTGGCTACGAAATACGGTGTAAAGAGGTTGTTCCAATTCTGATGAAAGCAAAGAAGGATGGCACGATTTCAAAAATTCGGGATTATATAACATTCGAAAGAGTGATAGTTGAACTGGCGTAAAACAAGAAAAATATGAGCAAAGGTGTAATTTTTAAATATAAAAGCAAAAACGGTGAAATGGTAAAAGCCGTTGCATTTAACAAAGAACAAGATTCATGTTTTTCAGATCATGGTAAAGTGTTCCTTAGAATATTGAACGATGATTGTACTTTCAAGAAAACAGAGGATGGCAAAGACATTATTGCCGTTAAAAACGGTGAAGAATTGATACAGACAGGGTTTTGGGATTAATTAATAATTTATGAATATGAAGAAGAATAAAGGATTTACAACACCATGCTATATGGTTGTTAAAGACGGAAATCACGCTAATCGTCTAATGATAGCATTAAAAAATATTGGTGACAGGAAAGTATATGGAATACCAGAAAATGTCACATATCCTTGTGTTTGTGGGGTATCCACGAACATTATATCATTCGGTGAATTGAATGATTTAGCCGGATTCATTAATTGTGAAGATAATGAGGACTTGTTTCTTGCATTAGCATCCCTACGGAATGATTCAGATATTCATCAATGGTTTACTGATGGTGAGAAATGGGTAATCAGTGATATTCACTCTCTTCTTGAACTGAAAGAGTATTTCCAATTAATTAAATTCGATTACTCAAAAACTCACAAGGCAACAGTCGAAGAACTTATCAAGCATTTTAATTCGTAACAATAATAAGGAGTAGAAAGTATGAGAGAACGTATTTTGCCTGAAAGTAAGGGGGAAGAGCCTGTAAAGGAGGATCGCCGATTAAGAAACCTAAAGTATCAAATGAGAAAGAAAGGTTATGTTATCAACGACAAAGATCGTGTATGCGTCCTTGCTGATGAAGATAAACGATCTCCATTACAAGAAAAGAGAATTAAGACATTTTCTTTTCGCCTACAATATAAAATGCTTTAGTTAGTGCATATACCCCCAAAAAGATAGAAAAAAGTTTGTAACCGTGTAACTTTAGAAGTTATGATTAAAGTTAGTGACATTTATAGCAAAACGCATGATGGACTAGATATAATCTTAGATTATTATCCACAGGCCGAAGGATGCGTCGATAACAAAAAGAAATTTAAACGCCGCCCGGAAGAAGACGACGCTTCGGCATGTATCAAGAAATTCAAAGTAAATAATGACTATGAAGTCTATAAGGTAACGGACTTCGGGGATCAGTCTACAGCAATGTCCCCGGTTGATATTTGCATGTATGAAGAAGGTATCTCTTTTTCAGAAGCGATTTTTAAGCTGGCAAGTCGTTATAATGTGACTAACGAACTAAATAAGTCAGTCAATAAGCCGGATATCAGAAAGCGACCGGCTAAAGCTGACGAAAAGGAAGGATCCCGCTTCTTTGAACTTGAAAAAACATTCACGGCAGATCAACTTAAGATCATGGGGCCGCGCGTAAAGCAGGAACATATTGATCGGTTAAATTGGTACGTGGCAAAATCGATTTCTTATGTTAAGAATAGGGAAGTTACCACTAAATACACAACGCCTACCTATCCTATATTTATGCGTGAATGTATTGTACAGTCTAGTAATGATCCTGAAAAGGTTGTTAAGTTCTACAAGATATATGAACCGTTGAACCCGGATAAACAATGGCGTTTTAGTTATACCCCTGATGGGGTGAAGCCCAAAGAATTTATTAACGGTCTGGAAGAACTAAAGAAATTGTACCGGGAATATAATGCGAAAGAAGAAGCTTTATTTAAACAGGATCCCAAAAATGAGGATAAACCTTATAAAGAAAAAAAGCTGGAAGAAGCTTTCATTTGTTCAGGTGAACGCGATTCGCTTTGTGTTGCTTCGCTTGGCTATTCTCCTTTGTGGTTTAATTCTGAAACCTACAAAGTAAGCCCGGAAGAGATTAAGGAAATATATAAGTATGTAGAGAAACTATATAATATACCGGATATCGATTCGACCGGTATAAGGAAGGCTACGGAATTAGCACTTAAGTACATGGATATCTTAACGGTCTGGCTACCTTCTTGGCTGACTACCTATAAAGATTGGCGCGGGAAACCACGAAAAGATTTCCGGGATTTCATGGAGTTAAGGCAAAGAAATGAAGATTTTAGGAACCTTCTTAAAATGGCTATGCCAGCCCGGTTTTGGGAGATAACGCAAAACGAGAAAACCGGGAAGAAACAGTACGAAATAGATGCGGATTGCCTACATTATTTTTTGAAACTAAACGGATTTCATGCCTTACGGGATGAAAATTCGGCTAATACTCAATATGTGCGCGTAGTAGGGCGGATTGTTTCGTCTATAAAGGGGAAGGATATAAGAACTTTCCTTCGCCAATTTGCGAGGGAACGTTATTTGGATCGGAATATTCGTAATTTGATCCTAAACTCGCCACGTATGAGCGATGGGGCATTGGAGAATCTGGACGAAATAACGCTGGACTTTACAAGTTATACCAGGAAGAGTCAGTATTTTTTCTTCCCTAATGCAGTATGGGAAGTTACAGGGGGTAAGATAGAAACCCAATTGGGGAACATGGGCATTACAGACCGCTATGTTTGGGAAGAAAATGTAATACCACACAATGTTAAGGTATTACCGGATATGTTTACAATAAAAAGGAATAAACTTTCGGATGGGACGGATGCTTGGGATATCGACATACACGAACATGCTAGTAATATTTTTCGATACTTAATTAATACGAGTAGAACACACTGGCGGAAAGAGTTAGAATATTCCCTGGATCATTTGGATAATGAGGAAGCGGATCGATATCGGCTAGAACATATTTTTGATATTGCAGGGCCTAACCTGGAACCGGCAGAAATAGCGGAGCAAAAACAGAACTTGATAAATAAGATTTTTGCGATTGGCTATATTCTTCACCGGTATAAATCACCGTCCCGCGCCTGGTCACCTTATGCGATGGATAATAAACTAGGAGAGGACGGGGACAGTAACGGAAGATCCGGAAAATCTTTTCTTTTTAAAACTTTCGATCACTTTATGAAGACTGTTAAGTTATCCGGCCGTAATCCTAAATTGATGGATAATCCGCACGTGTTCGATCAGATCACCCAACACACCGACTTTTTATTAATAGATGATTGCGACAGATATACTTCTACCGGTTTGTTTTACGACGTTATTTCGTCTGATATGACCGTAAACCCGAAGAACAATCAATCATTCAACATACCTTATAAGGATAGTCCGAAAATTGGATTTACAACAAACTTTGTGCCGGTGGATTTTGATCCATCAACAGAAGGAAGGTTGCTTTATATGGTATTTTCAGACTATTATCACCAACGTACACCGGATAATGACTATTTGGAAACAAGATCTATTCGGGATGATTTCGGTAAGAATTTACTAACAGACTATAATGAGGAAGAATGGAACCAGGATATTAACTTCATGTTGCAATGTTGCAAGTTCTATCTTTCATTGATTGATGATTCAGTTAAGATACTGCCCCCAATGGATAACATCATGCGTCGAAAATATAAAGCTGATATGGGAGCCGGTTTTGAAGATTGGGCTAAAGGATACTTTGCCGAAGATGGGGATAAGGTTAATGTATTAGTTGATAGGCAATCCGCTTTTCAGGACTTTATAAACTTTTCTGGTATGCGTAAATGTACCATGCAGCGTTTTACGAAAGCTCTAAAAGGATTTGCGAATCTTACGCCTTATGTGAAATGTCTTAATCCAGAAGTTATGCGAAATAGTTCTGGACGTATCACTAGGAAGATAGACGGTAAATCCTGTGATATGATCTATATTCAGACTGTTAGCGCCACTGGAATTAATGATATGGAGATGGGGGAGAGTGAAGCAAACCGGACGCCTGCACAAACAGTGATTAAAGGTTTTACCGATACAAAAACTGATTCTGGGAATGTGCCTTTCTAAATATAAACTAAAAAGCTACCAGGAATTTAGGGATCTGATGCAGGTGCCGGGATTCTATGAATTTGCTAAGCCGGTATACGACTTTTTGGAAGTGATGGAAGAAGGGACTATCTTCAATTTCGCTACAAAATGCCAGGACGAACAAAAACTGGAATGGTTTATTAAGGTAGCATGTTTGTTTATATGGTGCGGGCATTTTGAGTATGAGTTTAACGATGATTTTACAAAGATAAGGCGTAAACGTCTTATGGAGATCGAAAAAAAATGGAAAGAAGAGTATTACGAAAGGTTACGGAACAGCTAACCATGTGCCTACATTGCGTCCAGGACTGTAACAAAGGGTACAAAGTAAAGAGGTCAGATACGAAAGTGTCTGGCCTTTTTACTTGAAAAGCGCCCGGCGCCAGCCGCCCTGCCTTTCGGTTTCCCCTTACCCCTTCCCTTTTTACTACTAAAATTTTGTAACTCTGTATCCTATGTTTGAAAAAGAAGATAAGTAACTAATAATAAGATAGATAATCGGTTTCAAACTTGGTTTCAAACTTGGTTACAAACTTGGTTACAAAAAAACAGTGTTTGTAACCTTGCATTTTGTGACGGTGGAAAATAGCCTGGTTACAAACTGTTTTTTCTCTTATTTTTTTGTATCATGGTTTTGTGACTAAAATAAAATATTGATATATAGTAAGTTAAGGTAAGAAAGTTACAGGTTACAAAATTACAAAGATTTAGAGCGAAATTTGAAAAAACAGACGATTGAAGAGTATGTTTAATAAGCGGTAAATTTGCCGCCTGTTATTCGGTGTAAATATATTTATATTCTCCGTTATGGAATCAATGGTTTAATTTATTGTGTATATAATGCTGTTAATCAATATTTTATTTATATTTTTGTAGCAAAATTCAAATCATGGTAACAACGAAAATAACAATCGAGGCACATTTAGCGGAATATTGCTGGTCTAAATTTTCCGCAGATCCAGACGGGGCACCAGTGAAGTTTCCCGATAATTTGGATATCTATCATCTTATTTATGATTTGCTAGAAAAACGACCGATAAACAGTTCTAGGGATCAGGGTAATTTAGAAATTATATTGCCGGATCGTAGGGAAGGGGATCTGGCCGGTGGGAAATCCCCGGAGCGTTTCAATTATCTAGGAATACGCAGTCAGAAAATACTTAATAAGAAAATAAAATTGATGATGCGTGCAGAACTTCACGATCTGATTGATGAAAATAAACACAAATTCGGAATCGATCAGATCCAGTCTGTACACTACTTTATGAAAAAATACTGCATTGAATCAATAACCGAAGAAGCATTGCAGAAGGATTACCAGCGATGGAGAGATAATATAAGACGTTCAAGTAAAAAACGTCCATACAAGAAAAAATAGAAGTTTTTTTCACCTACGAAGTGTATCTTAATGTCCTTTTTTTGCTGGAATTTTGCCGGAAAGATGCCGGAAAAATGCGGAGTAATTGAATATCAAATAGTTATATAGTATGAGAACAAAGAAAACACCTTATTCAGCAGCTAATTCGCTTCGACTGATACCGATAGGCAAAATAAACCGTTTTGCCCTAATTATGTCACGTGCTTTTGTTTCCTTCCAAAATGGAGATTATGAGATTCCAATCGTGCCAGGATCATTTACACCTGACATCCAACCGGAAGAAGCAGAAGGCGGCCTTATATATAATGTAGGGCATACGTTTAATGTTGCCCTGATCGATATAGCTAATGAACACTTGCTGGCTGCATTGAGCAAACAAGAGTTAATCGCCATTTATACCAATGAAGCCGGTTGCGAAATTGTATCTGGAACCCAACACACACCCTTGGCGTTTACTTATGCAAAGGTAGCCGGGCAATATCAATGTAAACTAACCGGGATAATGTCACATTCAGAAGCCTTTTACAGTCCTTTCTAGCCCGCTTTTAAACGGTTTCTTTTGCAGAAAAAAGAAACCGTGGATAAAATTCAGCAGATTTTTAATGAGAAATGGGCGATCGAGGCAAAGGATTATCACCACCTTTTATCACTTATCTTGCCTTCTATAAATAACGGTAACTTAGCAGCTATTGAACAGCATCTTTTGCAAAATAAGGTTACGGCTTATGCCGCTATGCCTCATGTGGCGGATCGATGGGAACTGGAAGACGCTTCGTTACCGGAAAATTCAGTCGTTATACTTACCTGTGATGGCGTTTTATATTCTTGGGAAACTTACCGTTTGGAACAATTTATTGCAAAAGCCCTAGCAAATCCAAAGATAGCCGGTATTGTCTTATTTGTAAACGGCCCTGGCGGAATGATTACCCGTGTAGATCTTTTGGAAAGAATGATCCGGGAATCTTCTAAACCAATTGCAGCATACATTACCGGTGTATGTGCTTCCGCGCATTTTTGGTTTGTGTCTGCATGTGGGCGGAAATTCGTTTCTTCCCCAATGGACGAAATAGGATCCTGCGGGATTATCTACACTTATCAAAGCTTTAAAAAGTATTATGAAGAGCTAGGCGTTGAGCTTAAGGATATTTATCCTGATAGTGCGGATCTGAAAAATAAAATGATTCGTGATATGGAAGAGAAACAGGATGATAGCCTTATTAAAGAGAAGCTTTCTTTTTATCACAATCTTTTTGCACAGGCAGTTGCCAGGAATCTGGGCATAAAATACGATCGAAACGATCCTCTTTTTCGTGGGCAAACCTATTTTGCTGATGTAGCCCTGGCAAATGGTTATGTAGATGCTTATGGTACGTTGGAAGATGCTATCGTATGGGTATTATCACAAGCGACACTAAAAAGGGCTAATGAGATAATTTAATATTCACTTTTTAATCAATTTGTTTTATGAAAAATCGTTTTTCACAATTCGTTCCGGCTGTAATGGCTATTCTGGGGATTAAGGACTGGAATAAGGACGCGGACAAAAAAAACGCTTTACTGGCAGAAGAGAAAGAAAAGCTTAAAAACATGGGCTTTAATGAAACTTTTCTCACTGGTTTTTGTGAAGCGTTAAGTAATGACTTCCCGGATGATAAACCGCAAGGAAGTACGGAAAATGGAACTGTTATCCCGGAAGATAGTGCTTCCAATGCAGTAATAAAAGGTTTGCTAGCTGATATTACAGCCAAATTAGCTACCGCGCAGGTAGAAATCGAAACTCTGGCTAAGGAAAAAGGAGAACTTTCTACGGAAGTAGCAGCTAAGAGAACAGAGATTACCGGTCTTAATCAAAAAATTAAAACGCTCTCTGATATGGCAGAATTGGACAAGGGAACCGGGGCGCAAAACGGGACTATTATACCGGATGCTAAAAACATTGTTTTGAATTGGGATGATGATAAGCAGCTAGGCGGTATTACCGGTGAAATGTACGGTATGGATAGAGCTTATAATCAGCGTTTGCGTGCTGAAATGCTTTATCGTAAGGGTATTGCAGTTCAGGTACCTACGGCAAGTTCTATCGATTATTCCAGGCTGAAAGAAGATTTAGGCGCTTTCTATCGTGTACCGTGGCAGGATCGTTTGCAGTCTTTTTTGATGGTTTTGCCATCTATCGAGAGTATTTTCCCTTTGGAGAGTGGTTATCAAGATCTAGCAGTATTAACTAATATCTGGTTAGGTGAGTTTTCACAAGCAGATAATACCGCTAGTGACTTCGATAATGTCACTAAGGGCAATTATGAGTTTGACAATGAAACGCTGCGTATGTTTAGCGTTATGTTTGCTCATAAGTTCAAGGATTTAAAAGCGCTGGAAAAATCTTGGATCGGAAGCTACAACAAGGAAGGATCCCAGGTTATTAAGTGGTCTTTTATTGAATACATTCTCGCAGAGACAGCGAAGAAGCTGCATAACGAACGTGAACAGCGCCGTGTTAATGGTGTGCGTAAAGAACCGGATCTGAATAAGCCGGGCCGTGCTATGGGGGCCGCTGATGGTATCTATGAATTTCTGAATAAGAAAGTAGTAGGCCATATTGATATCAATAATGGTAAGCTGGTTTATCAGGTGAAGCCGTTTGAGCTTGGTACTTTGTCACCAGAGAATATCGGGGAAAAAGTTTATCAGGCTACATCAATGATACCAGCCGTTCTTCGCGATTCTGGTACATTAGCTTTGTATATGCCTTCTCACATGATTGTGTGGTACCACAAGTACAATGAACTGCATTATGCGCAGAATCAAGACTACAAGGCTAATATTATGTACGTGAAAGAATATCCGTCGGTGAAACTTATAGCAGTGCCGAACGCTGATAATCACCATCGTATTTTTTGGACGCTGGAAGGTAATATCCATACATTCGAAGATCAGCCGGGAGAAATGACGAAATTCAATATCGAGCAGCAAGACTGGACTTTGAAAGTATGGAGTAACTGGAAAGAATCTACCTGGGCTTATGCAGTAGGATTCAAATACACAAAGAAAGAAGACATGGACTATTCGCGTCAGATGATTTTCTGCAATGAATACGACCGTCCGGCATCTTATTTTATCGAAGCCGATAAGGATACGCAACCGTCTGCAAAGTATCATACTTCTATTGTGACTGTTGCTAATACTAATCTATTGGCTATTACTGATATTGAAGATGCAGAGGTCGGGAAGATTGTTACGCTGAAATGTGGCAATACGAATAAGGGCGTTAAGATTGATAAGTCCGGTAATTTCTCCCTTATTTCGGAAGCTTGGAACCCTAAAAAGGGTGATATGATCCGTTTAATGAAACGTGATGACGGGAAATTTATTGAGATAGGCCGCGAGACTGGCGCCGCCGATGCTTTGCAGTTTGCCCCAGATGAAACAACGCCTTCTTTACAGGGTGGATCTGTTTTCGTAACAGGTGAAAATACGAAAGCTACGGCAATCACCAACTTTACAGATGCAATCGCCGGAAAAACTTACACGATTCACGGAAGTGGTAAAGAAAATGCTAGTACAATTGCAACCGGCGGAAGTTTTGTTTTAACGTCCGCCCTAACGTTAAGTACCGGTAAGTTTATCAAGCTGGTTAAAACTGACGATGGCAAGTTCTACGAAGTTGCACGCGGCTAATTATTGGTGGGGGAATATTTTCCCCTACCTATTATTAATCTCAAAAAAATAGCTATATGAAAACTTACATTAAAACATCTGTACCCAGACCGGCAGGAAGTCCGGGTAAGGGAATAACGCCTAAAGATGTTCTTACGTTGATCGACGTTGAAGACATTGTTTCTTTTCCGCCGCGTGATGGTGCCGGTGTCGTCCTGGTTGGTGATATTGTAGTAAAACCGTCGGCGTACTCTGTGGATCTTTATATTACGCCTGGTACGGTTGAACTGGCTTCTAACGGTGAAGGTGAAACCGATGCGAAAGGTTTTACGCCTTCGGTTAAAGGGAAGCATCCAGGGAATAAAAGAGAAGTGCGCGAATTTAAGACGAACTGGCTAGGTCGTCATTGTATTGCTATTTTGCAGTATTGTAACGGGGAACCAGCAGATATTATCGGATCACCATGTAACCCGATTGAAATGTCTGTGAACTATACAGGCAATAAAGATGCAAATTCTTCTGAATTTACTTTTACGCAAATTAGCAAGGGGGACGATATCGGAATTTATGAAGGCACGATCCCGCACGAAGAACCCCTGGCAGTAGTTCCGGCAGCTGCAACGGAAATAACCTTCAAAGGTACAGGGCAATATCAGCTAAGTGCCGGAGCTGCGAAAATAGCAACTGTTACAGGTGCTCAACATGGCGACGTCTTAACGTTGATTGGTATTACGGCTGGTGTTGCACCAACAGTAGAAACCGGCGCTTCGTCTGTCTTTTTATTGCAAGCTGGTAAGGTGTTCACCGCGTCACCTGGAAGCCAGATCACATTTAAGGCTTTTGATACCGGAGGTGGGGCAATGAAATTTGTTGAGCAATCAAGATACGAGGCTTAATTTTTTTACTTGTAACTACTTGTAAGCCCTGGGCAGTGATGTTCGGGGCTTTTTTAGTCCTTTGCCTGGCAATTGCCTTTTTTAATCTTTGTGTCTCACTTAATAAATTAATCAAATGAAAGAACAAATTATTTCCTATTTACAAGGGCCTAGAAACTTCGCGGAAGGCGTGGCGCTTTATGAAATATTCGGAGTAAATCGCATGTTGAAAGCTAAATTTCGGCAGATTGGAGAATGTGAAATGACTAAAGGAGCGCTTTTCGAAGAATTACGTAAGCTGGCCGGATTATCTGAAATGGATTTTTCTTCAATGCGCAGAACTGCATACAAGAAGCCGGAACCGATACCAGAAACCGTTAAATCTGTTTTGCCTAAAACGTATGTAGATGATTCACTTATCGCATTGGCTGACCGCTTCGGTGTTACTGTTGATGAACTTGTTAGCGATGAATTTATCGAGAAAGTGTTATCAGCAGACGAAAACCAAGATAAAGTAGACGAACTGGAAGAGGAACTAGAGGAAGCAAAATCAAAGTATTGTGAAGTCCCTGAAACTGTACGTAAAACAATTCGTTTCCGGGAAGAATTTCCCTTCTTAAATGAAAAGGATTGTCCGAATGAGTTTAAAATATTGGTATCAGATATGTTTTCAGCTTATGACCTGTACCGGGAAAGTCATGAGATGTTAGCCAATACACCGGATGATGTTGCAAGTGAGGAAACGTTCAGATGGGCTAAGACAGCAGTAGAAAATTATCTGGATAACCGGGAAATGTGGGAAGAGCTGGAATATTACCGGGAAAATCATAAGATATTAGGGAAAGCAAAAATTATGCAGGAACTCGCTGAAAGAAATGAAATTTCAGCTTTGCCGGATCTGGATCTCGTGAAGCAACTGAATAATGCAAAGTCGAATATATCCAAAGGTAAGAATGACCTTGAAAAATCCGACAACGAAGAAAAAAAAGCAAAGGCCCAAGCGAAAATCGAAAAATGGACTAACAAAAAAGATATCCTGGAAAAAGAAATCGAAGCTAGAAAAAAAAACTAGGTTTCCATCTTTGCAAACTGGAAATAAAGCGGGCTACATGGCGAGCTATGAAAACCCGCTTTTCTCACCCGTGCGATCGATCCGAAGTCGGGATCCAGAGTCAGAAAGTAGGTGCTGAAATTCAGTCTGATTATGAACGTCTTAATATTTTAAATAATGAATAACTTACCGGTAGACTCTTTCTTTTTCGATATAGAGCAAAGGGAAGATATACAGCGAATGGCAGCGTTAGGATACAGCCCTAAAGAGATAGCAATTTATCTAGGCGTAGATGTTGATTCTTTTGTAAAGGATGCTTATATAGAGGGTACAACAATTAACGGAATAATCCGGCAGGGAATATTAGTTTCTAGGGCTAACCCGGAAATGAAACTGCATGAACAGGCCGAAGGGGGGAATATAATTGCTATTCAACAACTGGAGAAGGTGAATAGGAGACGAACATTTGAAATAATTGTAGAGCAAATCGATGAAGATGAATGTAACTAAGCCGACACGGCTAGATCTTGAAAATATAGATATTAACCAGATCACACAGATTTTATCTACTGGTGATTTAGATACCTTACCGCCAGAGGAACGCGCCTACTACGAGCTTATGGAAATGGTTAGAGGGCTAAGGGCTAGAATGAGGTATAACGGTAAGGTAATAACAAAAGCTGGTATTATCAAGTTACTTAAGTCAGAAATTTACGGTTTGTCTGACTGGATGGCCCGACAGGTTTATTCTGATTCTATAAATTTCTTCTACGCACAAGAAAATATAAGGCCGGAAGCATTTGCGAACCTATACGCCGAGAAGCTGGAAAAGTGGGCAGATTCTATGTTTCTGATGGGGAAAGGTGAAGAAGCTTCGCGTATTCTGGAACGTGCCGCTAAATTAAGGTTACGCTTTGCTTCGACTGAAACAGAAATCCCGGAAGAACTTCTAAATAAAAAACAGATAGTCATTTATACGACAAAACGATCTGATCTAGGTGTACCGGAAACGGATCGAAAAGAGCTGGAAGAGTTTATCGATGAAATTCCAGATATACCAATGATTGTACGGGATAGGCTAAAAGAAGATGCACAGATAAAGAAATTTAATCTTAAAAAACGAATGATAGAAGATGCCGAAGAGTTCAGAGAAGACGATACAGAGGATTAATACCGATGATGTTGAAGTAAGATATTCACATATTATAAAGGTACTGACGGACTGGATAGATACTACTAATCTAATCACAAGTGCCGGTCGTGGAATGGCTAAAAGTACTGTTATACAGGCCAGACGCTCTGCCGATTGTGTTTATGATATGCCAGGTGCGGCGCTTGCTTTTGCAGCTAATACCTACACGAATTTAACAGATAATATAATGCCAGCGGTAAAAACAGGCTGGGAGTTAATGGGACTTTATGAAGGTGTACACTACATTTCTAACAAACGCCCGCCTGAATCTTGGCGAAAAAGGTGCAGTATAATAGTAGATGATTATAAAAATACTATTTCATTTTGGAATGGATCTATAATTTTTCTAGGATCCCTAGATCATCCGTCTTTGTTGGCTGGTAAGTCAGTAGTTCATTTATTCTTTGACGAAGCTAAATACGATCAAGATAAGAAGGTTAATAGAGCTATGCCGATTTTGCGTGGTGATGCCATTCGTTACGGGCATAGTCATTACTTTTTAGGGGTAACCATTACTACGGACATGCCGGATGTTTTGGAGGGAGAATATGACTGGTATTTTCGTTATGTAAAGCTGATGAAGCCAGAACGTATTCTAAAAATAGTCCAAGCGGCAGGGGAACTAAATGAACTGCGTATTAAGCTAGTACGGGAAGAAAATAAAGAATCTCCTTCTCCTGATAAACTAAGACGGATTAAAAAAAAGATAATCTATTATGAAGCTGCCTTACTTAAGATGCGGAAGGGGGAAAGTTATTTTATTAATGCTTCTAGCTTTACGAACATTGATATTCTAACAATTGGGTATATAAAGCAACTTTTTAACGGAACACTTGAATTACACGAATTTAAAAAATCGGTGGTAGGTATGCGCCCTGGGCTTCGCCGAGATATCCGTTTTTATGTGGCTTTTTCTGAAAAGCATAAATATACAGATGGTGTGTATCATGGGGAACCGGCAGTAAATTCTAGGGATCTGCGCTTTTTACACCATGATAACCCGATAGATGCAGGCGTCGATTTTGGTAATCAACTATCCCTAATCATAGGGCAGGAAGACGGTGCATATTACCGATTACATAAGAATTTTTTTGAGTTACCGCCTAATTGGTTTAGAGAATTGGCAGATCAATTCCTAGGCTTTTTCCTGAATCACGAGGAAAAGGAATTAAACTTGTATTATGATCGTGCCGGAAATAATTTTGAAAAGCAGAAAGAAGACTATGCGCGAAAATTGAAAGAAGCTATCGAGATAGACGGGGAAGGTAACCGGACAGGATGGATCGTTAATCTTATGAGTCGCAAACAAGCTAATATCCGGCAAGATGAAGAATACGACTTTATGTTGGAGCTAATGAAGGGGGAAAACAGAGCATTACCAATTCTTTTAATTGATGCAGTTAATTGCAAAGAAGCCGTGTCTAGTATTGAGAAGGCACCAGCCGGGATCCGATACAAGGGGCAGCAAAAGATAGTTTATAAGATTAAGAAGTCGGAGAAACTGGCACCTAAGAAATTGCCTATGCTTTCTACGAACTTCTCTGATGCCTTTAAATACTTAATGATGCGTAAGCTCTGGCGGCGGGCTATTAGGGGCAAAGGCAAGGCTAGTAATGCCAGCCCTTACGTGCCGGGATTCGATGACATGGAAGGGTGATGAAGGCAATTGCCCCAATAGGCCGACCTTATACCGGGGGCGGCCTTTTTTGTCGCCAAAGTTGCGAAATGTTAACAATATTAACATAATTAATCATATTTCACATTTCAAAAAACGAGGCAATCGCCTTTCGACTTCTGAGCGGCTCGGTCTTCGGTGTGTGGCATAAAAAAATAAATCGTCTTCGTAAATAGACAATGCGATGTATATTAGTGTGTTATGTGCTTTGTAAGCAAAATTATAACCTTAAAATGTAACTTTTTAGTATCGGTATTGGCAAAAATGATAAAAAAGAAGATGGAAAGTGATATTTTACTTTGTAATATAGCTCAAATCATAAAAAAATAAAATGATAGTAGAAAAATGAACGTTTCCTTTGTGATAGTTCGTTTTATTACTATCTTTGTGGTGCATACTAAAAAGAGATAGCTAAATGTATAATTTAAAATTTTTGAGCCTATGGCAAAAAAAGTAAGAGAAGTTATTAAAATGCTTGAAAATGATGGGTGGTATCTGGATAGGCAAAGTGGATCGCATAAGCAATATAAGCATCTGACTAAGCTAGGAACAGTGACAGTTACAGATCATGGGAAAGGCAAAGATCTTGATGATTTTGTATACAATTCCATTTTAAAACAAGCAGGTTTAAAGTAGTCTTTTGCTGAAATAATAAAGAAATACAGAATATATACTATGTATATTCCCAGGTTACAAAGGATAATTTACTTAATCAACAATAGAGTGCCATAGTGCCAAATATTGAAGTAAATACATTTAATATCAAAAATAGTATAACCGTAAGAAACATCGTAATAAAAACATAATTGATCAAGATATGGCGAATATAGTGAAAGAAGTAATAGTAGAAGTGACCTATACTGGAAATAATTATTGTGCTTATTTGCCCATTCTTCCCGGCTGTGTAACAACAGGCGATAGTGTGAATGAAATTGAAAATAATATAAGAGAAATTGTTCCGTTTCATTTGGAAGGAATGCGCGAATCAAATGAGTTAATTCCAGATGTGTTTAGTGGTGAATATAAGTTTGTATATCATTTATCTGTTGAAGCTTTATTGAATCATTATAGTGGTATTTTCACTAAAGCGGCTTTAGCGAGAATTACTGGCATAAATGAACGCCAATTGTGGCATTATGCTTCAGGTTTACGTAAACCAAGAAAAGCTCAAGCGGATCGTATCACTAAAGGACTACATCAATTAGGAAGAGAACTATTATCAGTAGAATCTTATTAAGATTATATTGAATGTGACAAAAAAGGATATACCAAGATGGTATATCCTTTTTTGTTTGTGGTTAATTATATACTTTTGTAGGTAATCAAAAAATAATATGCTATGGATATGCTAAAACCGAATTTCACACCTAAAGAAGATAACGGCGTGAATCTTTTGCGTAAATCTTCAAAGATGTTTTTAATAGTCTCACAAATAGCCGGGATTATAGGGGCTTTTGCCGGGATAATGGATTTTGATAGTTTAGGAATACCGGTTATTGCAATAGCCGTTTTAATCTTTGTTGCAGGGTATTTAGTACGTGGTTTTGCTTTATGTATTGCTACGATTGCGGAAAATTCCGAAAAACATAAAGAGTAGCCAGTTAATCAGAATATATCTATTTATTTATAGGGTGCATCGGGAACGGTGTGCCCTTTCTTTTGTCCTTTACCTACACATCTTAAAAGCTCATATTTGCCTAAAAATAGAGCAATATGAATGAAATATTAATTACTACAGTAATCAGTTCTATTTGTACTGGTGGTATTACTTGGCTTTTTACTCTTAAATATACTAGGAAACAGGCCGAAGCTGATGCGATGCTATCCGTGCAAAACGTATATCAGCAGATAATTGAAGATCTTAAAACGGATCGGGTGGAGTTGAAAGAAAATATCAAGGAACTGGCGCTAAAGGTGAGTGAGAACGAACGGGAAATTAAAGCAATGAAGCCGAATCTTTGCGGACGGAAGGCATGTACACAAAGAATACCAATCAATTAATTATATGAAAAAATATGCTTTGTATATTGTACTATCGGGAGTCTTCCTTGCTAGTTGTAGCCGCGCAACGATCGATCACCGGAAAACAAATGAAACGGTATTGTCAGACAGCGTTAAAGCTCGCACAGATACGCGAGAGGAACAAGATAAGCAGCAGGGACATAGTACAGAACGTAATACTAGAACTGACGAGGAAAACCGCGTCGTTATTAAATTTGATACGGAAAAGCCAGTTACGAAAGAAACAGGTTTACCACCAATCAAAGAAATCTCTTTTACCGGTTCCACCACTAATCAAGAAAAAGAACTTTATACGGAGATCGACACGGAGAAAAATATAAAATCAGTAATAAACGATTCAACAGCAGTAAATCGTAAGACTGATAAGAAAGAAGATATTAAGACGAGCAAAGAAATTAAGCCTTCGACTAGTTTATGGAAGGCTTTGTTATATATCTGCCTTATTGTTTTCTCCTATTATTTATTTGATGTATTGCGGGCACACTGGTCGAAAATAAAACAGTTATGGCGAAGGGTATTCAAACTATAAACCTATATACCGCTATCGAGCAGATGAAGCAAATTTCCGCAGATGGTGACACTTTTTCTATAACATTTAGAAAGTACGATCGTCAGCGGAGATCTGGCGGGGATTCGGTTAGGTTGAAATATGCTAGATTACGGCCTAAAACATCGGATGCAGAGATCGAAAATTCTAGCTATAAATTATTTCTAACTGATACAGAAACAGGCAAACCGCTAAATTGTTGGCAAATACTTGTTACAGAGTTCAACGGGATCAAAATTTACGTTTAATATGGAAATCAGAAGAACAGGCAATTTCGGATTTATAGATACAGGGGAAGGACAATTAATTTCCTTTGCCATGGGGAAAGGCTGGGCGCCTTCTTCTATTAATTTTAGTAGGCCGGATAGTTGGCAGACTAAGAAAATAAGATTTAATGGAATTGATATCGTGCCGATGGGCGCTAATAACGACTTACCAGGAGACGTACAGCGTTTACTAGATAATTTCTATGGTGGGGAAGGTATCATGGGGAAAATACAGGGCCTACAATGGGGAGAAGGCCCGCGTTTTTTTGAAGATGCCATCGACGAAGGAAATAATAAGTTTTATCGGAAATGGATACTAGATGATAAGATCCAGGAAGATTTAGAGCGCTGGGATCATCGCGAGTTTATGTTACGATCCTTAGTTGATCTTATCCACATGCAGGGGTTTTGGACTAAGTTTATTAGAAACCGGGGGCCGCGTATTGGTGCGGCAGGTAAATTTCTAAAGTTGGAACATATACCTTATAAAAAATGCCGTTTTGAATATCCAGACGATAACCACGACTTCCCGCAAAATGTATATGTAGGTGATTGGCCGTTCCCGGATCCTACTAAATTGGCTAAATATCCGGTTTTTAATCCGGCAGATCCCTTTAAGCATCCGGTATCAGTTGGATATTTCAATATCTATTCTTTCTGTAAAGATTTCGTAAGCACACCTCGTTTTCTTGGCGCTTTCCCATGGCTGGAGCTGGCCGGTACGATTGCGCCATTACTGGCCGCTTATAATGCTAATTCGTCGGCCTTAAGCTTGCACATTGAGAGTCCGCAGGGATATTGGGATGCAGCGGAAGAACGAATAAAAGACATTTGCAAGCGTAAAGGTATTGCTTATTCCGCTAAAATGCTGGAAGACTTTAAAGATGAAGCAATGGAAAAGTATGCGGCAGGTGTTACCGGACGGCAGAATGTTGGTAAATATATGCACACGACTAAATTTTGGAACGCAGAAGCCAATAACTTTGAAGGATGGACGATCACACCTATCGATAAAAAGATAAAAGATTATATCGAGAGCCAGATAAAAATAGCTAATAAGGCGGACGCTGCGGCTACTTCTGGTTTCGGGTTGGATCCGGTTTTATCAAACCTTATCATGGAAAATAAGTTATCCAGCGGATCGGAGAAACTTTATTCTATAAAGGTTTATAATGCCAGCGAAACAGCCATACCCGATATGATACTATGTAAACCACTGATGCACTACATACGTGCGAACTTTCCGGGAAGTAAGACGCAAATAGGACTTTATCGAAGTATTGTCAATGCGGAAGAAAACGTTTCACCAAGTGGTAGAGTAAAAGAAAATGCGTAAACTAAACTTTTTACACCAGAATAAGAAGTGATGAAAACAATCTTTGATAAAAACAACAATGGTACGTCGGAACTGGTCGAAGCGCTAGGAATGATTGACGCTGCAACCGATTTTTCAAAATGGAAACCTTACATACCATTAAGTGTAAGGCGCTTAACGGCTATCGTTGGGCCAGAAGTTTACGAGAAAGTGGTAGAATTTTATCATTCTACGGAGTCAGATCCAAAAACAGAAGAAAAGTATAAAACTCTTCTTTTGTTGATGCAGCAGTCCGTAGCTTTATTTACATGGATCAAGATTATACCTACGCTGGACGCTCAACACGGGAACACAGGCCGGCAAAAGCGGTTAGGTGAACATGAGAAGGGGCTTACTGCCATACAGGAATATAAAGACGAAACAAATATCCTTAATCTGGCTTATGAATCGGTAGACGCTTTGATCGCTTATTTAGATAAAGAGAACTTCGATTTTTGGTTGAAGTCAGAGAAGAAAAGAGCTATAAATCAGCTTTTAATAAGGAGCAAAGAAAAATTCGACATTTATTATATGATTGGGAGCCATCGCCTTTTCTTAACTCTTACGCCGATTATTCGGGAAATGCAAGATCGCTATATTATCCCGATAATTACGCGGAAGCGGTACGAACAGTTGCTTTCAGAGAATGAACTAGGCGAAGACTTTAACGATGCAGTATGCAGACCTTTGGCCCTTCTAACGATGCAAAAGGCAGTTGAACGTTTGCCTGTTGAAGTTCTTCCAGATGGGGTAGTTCAGGTACAACAGGTCGGAACCGTTAAAGAAAAGATTAAGGCCGAAGCCGAAGCCAGGAAAGCAGTGTCTAAAAGTCTGGGGGACGATGCGGGAAAAGATCTTATAGCGTTACAAGACTTTATCGCTACTATTGAAGCCGAACCGGATGAACCGGATTTGTATTTACCTAAAGCAACTATACAATCTAAAGGTATAACGTTTTAGTATGCAAGAGTTTACGTATAATAATAAAACTAGGATGATCCCGGAAGATCTGGAAGAACTTTCGCCAGAACAATATTATCGATATTTAGAACTTGTAATAATGATGAATACCGATAATATTTCACCTTTTGAAATGAAATGCAAGCTTATTTCTTTACTCTTAAATATGAAGTATAACTTTGTAATGTGCAGAGAATCAATCGTTAGCGAAATAAATGCCCAGCTGGACAAAATGAACTGTTTTTTTTACATAAAAGAGGAAGGGGATAAAGTAATTTACGATCCACATATTAAGACGGGACGTAATTTATTACCATCATATAAAGGCTGGATAGGGCCAGAAGATATGCTTAATGATATTACATACGGGCAATTTGTACAATGCTTAAACCTGGTTAGGGCAATGGAAGTAACCAGAAGGGATAAGGATAACGAGCAAGCAGATTATTTAATGTCTGAATTTGGTAGAATACTTTATAAGAACGAAGATCCCAAAGCAGGGGAAACACCGCCGCTGGTATGCTTTCACTCTTATATCTTCTTTTGTGCAGTATGGGAGTTGATTTGCACCGTTCCCATTCCGATAAATGGCGAGGAAATCAACTTTTCTATTTTATTTCAGGAACAAGGGGAAAAAAGGATTGATGATAAAACGGGGTGGATAGGGATCTCCTTTGAAATTGCATCTTCTGGCGTTTTTGGCAATGTGAAACAGATTAATGAAACTCCCTTTTGGGACATTTTACTATATCTGTATAAATGTCGTTTTGAATCTTTACACAATAAAAAATAGTATATAATGAAAACAAGTGATGCAGCAAAACAGGTTATAGGAACTTTTGAAGGCTTGAAATTGAAAGCGTATAGGTGCCCTAGCGGAGTCCTAACAATTGGGTACGGTCACACTAAAGGAGTGTATGAAGCTATGCAAATAACCAAAGAGCAGGCACTAACCTTTCTTGCTTTGGATTTAGCGGATGTTGAAAGGAATCTTAATACCCGTTTCCCCTCAATCAGTCAAAGCAAATTTGATGCGATGATAAGTCTTTCATTTAACATCGGGATCCAGGCATTTAATACATCCACTTTGTATCGTAAAGCAAAAGCGAATCTAAATGATTCGAGTATTCGGATAGAGTTTATGAAATGGGTACACAGCAAAGGAAAGGTACTTCCTGGACTGGTAGAGCGTAGAACGTGGGAAGCAAACCTTTATTTTTCTTAGCCATGGTAGATTTACAAGAGTATGAAAATTATTGGAACGGGATTCGGAATCGGATCCCGGAAATAAAAAAAGTAATTCCGGCTACTTTTGAACCGGATATGGGGAATGTAGTACAGGGACTTAAGCCGGAAGAACTTCCAGTACTGTTTTTCATTATTCCTAATGCACAAGGGAAAAGTAAAGACATCGATAATATATCGGAAGCGAATCTTTGTGTTATTCTGATAATGGATAAGACGGATCCGCAAAGGAAGAAAGCTTATCAGGTGCAAAAGGAAACACAACCTATCGCAGAAAAGATAAAAAAACGTATCCTGGAAGATAAAGCCATAGGGTGCCATCTATTTAAAAATCTGGATTTATCCAGTTTATCAACAATTCCAGAAGCTAGTTTTTATTCGATTTTTGCAGGGTGGAGCATAGCTTTTCAATTTGATACGGAATGAATGAGGAAGATCTAATTAAACAGGAATTTATACGGGAAAATATCGAGAGAGACTTCCGGGCTATTTTTGAAGCACAACGTTTGATCGCTTTAGAAAGGATATATAGTCGTGCCAGTTATTCCCAAACAGGGCAAAACCTATCACAAAGAAGATCTGGCGAATTATTGAAGGCTTTACAGAATCCACGTTATAGTATGGAGCTTTCCGGCACTGGTGTTATTGCAACTTCTAATATTCCGCTTTACATTCGTTTCCTGGATATGAAAGAACACGGGAACTATGCCATCTATAACCGGCAAATATGGGGTATCCTTTATAACAACACTCTTATGAATATACGTGACGGGTACGGGAAAGAAGTACGCGACCGTATTTTTGCCCAACTACAAGGGGCTTTCCCATAGTATTTTAAAGGCCAAATGGCCTTTTTTTGTGTCCTTTATCTTCGTAATTTGGCTGTTTACCTTTGCTTTAAAATATAAGATCATGGGAAAATTACAACCGGATTATATCACCTGGACGCTATCGCTTAACGCTGGGGGCTTACAAAAGGAAATCCTAAGAATAAAGAATAATAGTAAGGATCTTAAGGATGAAAATAAACTCCTTAAAGAGTCCATGAAGGAACTTACTTTACAAGGGAAATACCAAGGTAAGGAATACCAGCAGCTAGAAGCAAAACTTAAGGCGAATAATCGTGCTATCGGGGAAAACAACGAAAAAATAAAGCAGTGTGAAAGCCGCTTAAGCAATGTAAATAAGTCGTATGCACAATTATCGAAACAGGCGAAGAAATTGCAGTCTGATTTAGACAATACGGTGAAAGCACTGCAACCGGAAGAATATGCCCGGCTAGAAACTGAACTGGCGAAAACAAAAGCTGCAATGGAGCAGCTTAAGCCCAGAACGGAAGCCGTGAAAGAATCTTTCTTTAGCCTTAGTAAAATGAAAGCTACCGTAGTCGGTTTCTTCGTGGGAATAGGCGCTAGTATTAGTTCATTTTTTACTAACGCTATTTCAAATGCGAAAGAATGGGTGAAAGAAGGAACGAAACTGGCGGCTAATGCTGACGGGGTAAGACATGCTTTTGAGAAGTTGAACCGACCGGGGATTTTGGATGATTTAAGGAAAGCGACGAAAAACACTGTTAATGATCTGGAATTAATGAAGGCGGCAGTACGGGCAAAGGATTTTCGGATCCCGCTTGAAGATCTGGGGAAATACTTGCAGTTCGCGCAAATGAAAGCACAACAGACCGGGCAATCGGTTGAATATATGACTAATTCGATTGTTACAGGTTTAGGCCGTAAGTCGCTTCTTATATTGGATAATCTGGGCTTATCAGCCGCCGAAATAAATGAAGAAATTGCGATAACGGGGGATCTGATGAAAGCAGTTGCAAATATTGTAGATCGGCAGTTATCCAAAGCCGGTGAAAACTATGTTTCAGCAGCCGATAAAGCCGCACAAAAAACGGCAGAACTGCAAAATCGACAAATGGAGATAGGGCGTCTTCTTCTTCCTCTAAAATCTGCATGGGGGAACTTATTTCATACGGTTAAGATCGGTTTTGCGGATGCGACAGTGTGGATACTAGAACACAAGGACAGTATTATAACAGTCGTGTCAGTAGTAACCGGGCTTATCGTTGTCTATAAATCCGTCACATTGCTTCAAAAAACTTGGAATGGGCTCTTAATGGTGGGCAAAGCTATTAATCTGGCTTATACCTCAATTATGGCTTTACAGGCTGGTAATACTCTTCGGAGTGCGGCGGCTATGAGACTGTATAATGCTTCGGTAACATCTAACAATGTAATAGTAAAGGCGTGTACTGCATCTACTTATTTGTTTGCCGCAGCAAAAGCCGTTCTCACTGGAAACATTGATAAGGCTCGGATAGCGATGCAGGCTTTTTATGCACTTACCAAAATAAGTCCATTAGCCATACTAATAACCGTAATTGCAGCTATTACGTACAAACTAACATCTTATAGAAGGGAATTAACAGCAACGGAGAAAGCAGAACGTAGTTTACTTAAGATCCGGGGAGAGGCGGCAGATTCCGTGGCTTCTGAACATCGAGAATTGAACACTCTTTTAGGAATTGCCCGAAACGAAAAGATTAGTAAGGAACAACGCATTGCAGCAATTAAGCAGCTAAATGAATTAAGCCCGGAGTATCTGGGTAACTTGACTTTGGAAACAATCAATACCAAAGAGGCTACAACGGCATGTAAGAACTATGCGGATAACCTATTGTCTCTTGCCAGGATTCGATCTGCCAATTCCAGACTAGAGGAAATCCAGCAGGAAAAACGTGCTCTGCAAGATCAAAGAAAGGATATTAATGCTAATCGTAATCTTTGGGATAGTTTTAAATTAGGGCTTGCAAAAGGTTTTAATTCGTTATCCGTAGCAGTAAAGGGCTATTCTGATACCTGGTCTGATAATGTCATTAATGATTATTTCGGCAGGGAATTTAACCGGATACAGGAACTTTCAGAAGAGGAACAAAAATTAACGGATGAGATTAAAACGTCACAGGAAGATATCATTAAGGTTAATGCTGAATCTACCCAAAAAGAAAAGGATCTAGTAGCAGCTAAGAAGGAGGAAATAGCGCAAGCCGAACGCGAGATCGCTTCAACCCCTGCACTTTTGAAAGCAAAAAATAAAAAAATAGCGAAGCTAAAAGAAGAACTTGAAGCTTTGCAGGATCTAGGAGTAAATAAGAAAAAGAAACCAGGTGATTTTAATTCAGAAATAGATAAGGCTTTGGCTGGTTTGGATAATAAACACGATCAGGAGCTCTTAAAGATACGGGAGGCTAAAGAAAAGGAGCAACAGACGGAAGCACAGTATAATAAAGCGGTACTGGCAGAGGATCAGCGCTATTATACGGAACGCTTGGAAGCACTTAAGAAACTGGATAAAACCACCGCAAAGACAAAATTAAAAACGTTGGCAGAAATCCAATCTAAAATAACGGAAAGCAATAAAAAACTCCTAGAAAACCAGAGGAAGCAGGATGAAAATGAAATTTCACTGTTAAAGGAACAAAGGGATAAAAAATTACTTGTGCAAGAATCCGTCTACAAAAGTACTAAGACAAAAATAGAACTGGATTACGCTAATCAAAAGATTACGCAACAAACGCGTGATATGCTTTTGTTGGCCTTAGAAGAAACAAACACTAGGGAACGTCTTAATATACTTAAGAACTATCAAACCGAAGTAGGTAAAACAGAAATACAGACAGGGAATGTAAAGGTTACGGCTGTAAAAGAAGCTGGGCAGGCGGTTTTAGAAGCTGAACTGGCTAACGCCCAGAGCCGGGCAAAACAGCAGAAAGAAATAGAATCCTTACTTTCTTCTTTCAAAAAGGAATTTAGCCTAACGAATTTGCCGGATGAAACGGATCTGCAACTTAAAGTACTGGAAGCATCTTATCAGGCACGTTTACAGATAATACGGGATTCGCTGAAACAAGAGCTTATTACGAAAGAGCAGGCGGCAGCACAAGAAAAAGCCCTCAACGAAGCAAAGGGTACGGCGGAACTTAATATTGTAAAAGATGCAGAAAACCGTAAAAATGGGATTCTCGAAAAATACGGTCTGGCAGGATTCCAACAGCGTTATAATATGCAGATGGATGCCTTACGGCGTGAGAAACAACAAGGTTTAATCAGTGCCAAGGACTATGCAGCAGCCGAAAAGCAAATAAAGCTTACGGCATGGAAAGAAGCTTTCGATTATTTTTCTGGTTTATTCGGTGATGCGATAACCGCTTTACAAGATGCGGAGATCGCCAATATGGAGGCTAAATATGACGTAGAAATCGAAGCGGCGCAGGGAAATGCCGAAGAGGTTGAACGTTTGGAGAATGAAAAGGCCGAGAAAAAACTTGAAATTGAGAAAAAATACGCAGATGTACAATTTGCTGTAAAAGCTAGCCAAATCATAGCTAATACCGCTATGGCGATAATGACCGCTATGGCACAATTAGGGCCGATAGCCGGACCGATTGCGGCCGCATTAATGGGAGTGACTGGCGCCGCCCAGCTTGCCGCTGCCAATTCGGAACGCCAGAAGGTTAAGAATATGACTTTAAACAACAGTAGCAGTTCTTCTTCTACTGGTGCCGAAAGAGTCGTGAATCCGTCTTCGGGATATAGCGAAGGTGGATATACTGGAGATGGTGGCCGTTATGAAGTTGCCGGGGCAGTTCATCGTGGCGAATATGTCGTGCCAATACCGGAGATGAAAAACAAGCGGGTATTTAATATGGTGAAGGTTATAGAAAGTATCCGGCGCCAACGGACGGTAGCAAATCCGTTACCGGGATATTCAGAAGGGGGGCACGTTCAAGATCAATCGGCAAATCAAGTCAATTGCCCGGAACTGATAAAAGCGGCTGAACGACTTGAAAAAGCTTCGGAGAATTTAGGTAAACCAGCAAGAAACTATGTACTCTTATCCGATATCAACGATGCAGAGGAAATTAAATATAAGTCAGAAAAACCATTTACAAGGGGGGATAACTAATGGCATTAACTATTAAGACGCAAAAGGGAATATACGATGTTCCAGGTGATTTCCAGATGGAAGTCGAAATTACTTCTCCTATTTACACGAATAAAGGCAGCCAAACGTTAGCATCCACATTGCCAGGGACTAAACGTAATCTTTACCTAGTTGATTACATACACCGGGAAGATATTGTCAATGCGCCGGGGAAAGACGTAATGGCTATTATTGCCGATGGTATTTATCGAAGGACGGGAAAGCAAAATATAACGTCAGCCAGTAGGGAAAGCGGTGTTGTGGCTAATTTTGGTTTTGATGAAAGTTTGATGTATGAAGCTTGGAATAATGTTTCATTGAAGAAATTACCCGGACTGCCAATATATAAGCCAGAAGGAGGAATAACCGTACTAATGAATCACTTAAGCGATGTCATGCGCTATTATGTGACAGCAGATTATTATGTTTTCCCGGTACAGGTGAAGGCTGAATCTTTGAATGATGTTGTTTATCCTGAATTTATTAATCCCATAGAGAAGGTTAATCACGATGTCTATGATTTAAAGAAAAATGCCCGTACTGAAAAAATGGTACTTTCTGGATCATTGGTAGATGTGAAATTACCCGCTGGGTATGGGATATCTCCTTTTATAAAGGTATCTAGGATATTGGAACTGATCTTTTCGGCCTATGGTTTCAAACTGATAGAGAATCCCTTTGCCACTCATTATCAACTAAAAAAAATGGTAGTGCTTAATAACGTGGCGGATGCAATTGTACAAGGACAGATCGAATATAAAAATATGATGCCGGATTGTTCTGTAAATGATTTCTTAGACGCTTTGTTTTGTAGGACTGGCGCTAAGGTTTTTGTAGACGGTAATACCAGAACGGCCAAAGTTATACTGATAAAGGATGCTATAACGGCGCCTTCTTTCGCAGACTGGACGCTGTTTAAATCATCGGATCTAGTTCCTAGTTATGGGGCGGCGAAACAGTTGAAATTATCCGCTGGGACTTCATTTGAAGGTGCAGACGTTGAATGTGATTCTTTTGAAGAGTTTTTGGATCAATATAAGGGTATTGTTACGGAAGTTAAGAATACAGCCCCCGGATATATCCCGGATGATGTGTATGTTTGTTATCAGGCTTCTACCGGTAGATACTATAAGCGTAATGTAATCACTAAAAATGTGTCGATGGTATCAAGTGATTTTTTTCCGTGGGATAAGAAGACTACAAACGTCGAATATGAAGAAGTAACAGGGGCAGATGAATGTTTGCCTATGGCCTTTACTAATGGCTTCCTAGTGGGCCAATATCTTGCAGGAACGGTTAATCTGAATACAACTCTTAGAGGGGCAAAAGTTGAAGAGCAGAAAGAAGATACACCTTTATGTTTTTGTTTTGCGATGGGACTTGCAACGGATGAAAAGGGAAATTCTTCTGGATACTACTTTGGGAGTTCTCTTTGCAGGGATCCAGCAGGTAACTATTTTCGTGATCGAAGCGGTAATACTTATAATTGTTCATTAGTCTTTCGTGGGGATGATGGTGCATTTAATCGCTTTTTTAAGGGCTGGGATGCAATTTTAAGACATTCTAATCACACTCTTTCTGGTAAATTTAATCTGGATCGAATAAACTTGACTAAGATAGATACCGGACGCCCACTTTCGATATCCGGTCAAAAAGTTATGATAGAAAGTGTAAAACACACGATGCCCTACCGGATAAATAAGCCGGCTACTGTAAAATTACGGACTATCAAACTTTTAAAACCGTATGATCTTGAATCAGAACAAGGTATAGTAGTAATGAAAGCACAGACTACTAAATGGGTGATGGTTTCTTATACTGATAATATCTTTGAAGCTGCAATTAAGGCGGCGGAAGAACGCCACGGTGTAAATTGGCGAGAAGTGGGTATGACTGAAATAGTTAGAGAAATTGTAACAAAACCTTCTGACGAAGAATTTGCAGCATATTTACCACCTTCGGAAGAAGATGCGGCTAATCGGAAAGAAGTTCTTAATACGTATCAAGCGAAACTAAAATATAAGATTTCAATAATAATAGGTAGTATCCCCAATTCGCATGTAATTAGTCAAGACTACGAAGATAGCTTAACTTATGAGGCAGGAATCAGGGCAGAAAAGCGGTAGTTTCTTGTCCTTTAATAGATTTATTAATATCAGCAAATTTGCATTATGGAAAATGGAACGATACTATCTGCACCGGAATTAACGAATGTTTCTGATGCGTTTTTGGAATTTAGGTTATTGCCTGGGAACGAGACAAAGACAAATAACGATTTTTATTCCCTTTTGACAACGCCTAACGTTGAAAGGGATAAATTCTTATCTGGCTGCAAATTGTCACCGGTTGTAAATGGGAATGTAGTAAGACAACAATTTGAATTATGAGTTTAAGCGCAAATATATCTCCTCGTACCATGGCTCTATCAGGCAATCCGATCCGGCTTGATATTACGTCTTCTTCCCCGGTTACTTATGTAATCCGGGACGGGGAAGTAACGGTATTTGAAGGATCCGGGGAAGAAGGTAATTTTTATGTGTTTATTGACGAGATATTATCGGCCATCCTCGCCCCAATTCGATATACAGGGCAAGAAACAGACATTATTTTGAATACCTCTGGCAATCTAAAGGAATATACTATAAACGTGGCTAATACAGAAGGGGAAAAGAAAGTATTGCAGCACAAAGTAATACTAGGGGGAATTAGTAAAAGGGCCATGCGACATCTAAATCAAGAAGGGAGTAATATTTTCACTTTTAAGCTACTTAATGCAGCCGGTAATTTTTTTATGTCTACCAGATCGGAAACACGTATTCTTACGATCCGGGAGACTGAAATACGTCCTTTATTGTTTATTGCCCCCAAAACAGCTTTTACAGTTACGGTATCGGACGGGATAAGCAAAGAAATAACCGGCTTAGTAGTGGGTAAATGTTATGCGCTTAATTTGGATGCCCTACGGAGATACTTCTTTGATAGTGAAAATATGCTGGCTAGTCAATTTATTGTAAGCACGGATGAAGGTACGGCAGTTACTATCATAATTCTTCCGGCAGATGTGGCGAAAGAAAGGTACTATCTGGAATTTCTCAATTCTTACGGTGCCTATGAATGTATCGATGTCACCGGGAAGCCAACTTTAGACCAGGATAGCGGGGAAGAAGAAACTTACGGGAAATATGATGAATTAGTAAATGATTATATCGAATCTCGTGAACGTGTGCGAACCGTAGATACGATCCATGTACAAACCGGTTTTAAGACAAGCAAGGAACTTATGTTTCTTCTTGATATGCTTTCCAGTGACGATATTTATTTGCTAGGATATGAAGATCGGGAAATAAAAGTAAATGCGTCGGCTGATAGCTTAGCAGTTGCTAAGACGATGAATCAACCTCAAAGTTTACCTATAACATTAAGGTTTGCTGACTCTGAAAGGCATTTCACCCAGGCATTACAAGGGGCTGATTTTGATAATCCGCGTATTCATACCCAGGAATTTAGTAAAGAATTTAATTAATGGCTGATAATTTACAGGACATAATAGATTCGTTAATCGATCATATTGATAAGGCCATTGCAAAAGGCAGTGTAACGAATCAGCAAGTCGCCGCAGTTTTGGACTTTTTGAACGAAAGGCTTAAAAAAGCGGATGGGGATAAGTACATCCGTAAAGATCAGCCGGATTATACGAATCATCTTTTACAGCTATTTGAAGGACTGGAAATAGGTAAATTCTCACCTTCGATGACTACCGGAACCGGTGCCGGAATTGATAATAAGGGAAATGCGGAAGTGGAGAGTATGAAAGTACGATCTTTTATGATGATAATGGAGCTTATTATCAATAGGCTGTCTTCCGTTGAATCAGAATTTGTTTTTTCCGAATCTGGTACTATTGATAAAGTTGAAGAGATAGAAGCCAATACCTATTTACTGACTATACGTAAACGATGGGACTTTGATTTTACCGCTTTTGCTTTGCATGATGTTGTTTATGGATCAATCAATACTTTGCTATCAGATGGCAGTTTTTTTACTTCATGGTTTAGAGTATTGTCCGTTGATGTTTCTGCAAACCAATTAACGGTAGCAACATACCCCGACGATGAAGTACCAGCAGGGAAAAACTTTGCACCCGCTAACGGTATGAATATTTGCCGTCGTGGTAACGCTGTTAATGAAGATCGGCAGAGTTGCTGGTATATTAGTAGTTATGAAGGATGTATTATGTATCTGGAAGGGGTAATTAAACCTATTCTGGAAGAAAGTAACTATTATCTTTCACTAGGGAAGCCGAAACACCTAGAATTGTTTAACGGTCTTCCTATAAATTATAAACATCCGTACTTATTTGCTAGAGGTGCCATAATACAGGATCTTATAAGAATAGACTTTCAGGGTAACCCGATCTATGAAATTGTAGATCTGGGTATTTGGGAACCGCGAGGCATATATATACGTGGATATAGCGAAGAACAGAATAAGTATATACAGCACCAAATCTGGTATAAGTCATGTTGCTGGCGGTGTGTGTCTGACGCTGCGACGGTAGGTTTACCGCCTAGATGGAATAATACACAGTGGGTATGTATTGTGGGAGATAGTAATTTTAAACTAGAAATTACCAGCACGAAAGGGCGTTTTTTTCGTTTTGGGCAAGAATATACACAGCTTGGATTTATTCTGACACATGGGGACATGGATATTTCCGTAGATGCTTCACAGGTTGAATGGACGCGGGAAAGTGATTTATTGGAAGAGGATCTATTATGGAATATCGAACATGCCGAAAATGCTAATACCGTAGATATAACGCCGTTGGATATGCCTACAAACTGGTATGAAGCCAAAAAAGTAGTTTTTCGCTGCAAAATATCAATCCGGGACGGCGAGGATCTGAAATCTTTTAGTACAGAATTTAAAATAAATAATAAGTTATGAAAACAGCATCAGCCTATATTTTGTATACACCGTTGGATATCTCTTTACTTATGCTAGAGGTAGGGGGAAATACAACGCAGAATAAAAGCAATGTTACGGGTGAATTTGATCCCGACCGAACTTTGTTCCCGCTTGTACTTCGACCTAGTTTAGTAATAAAGGATCCGGATCACGTTTTAGATGATGGGGATCATACTAAGAAGTTGATAGATAATCGCTGGTATATTGGTACGAATGAAACCGGTTCCCGTATAACAAAGGATACCGACGATTTTATTTTGGGGCAATATGGGGAATTGACTGTAAAACGTAACGTGGAACCTTCGGTACCGCTTTCCCTGTTTTTTACGTGTGCTTATATTGACAGCCGCACGCAAAACACTTTTCGTAAATCGTTCCTGATTACACTTACTACAAATTTAACGACAGAGCTTAATTTGAGTTTGGAAATAGATGCAGCGCGTAAAATGCCTATAAGCCCTTTTAAGTCTGTTTCAACCCGGACAATTAAGGCTACCTTCCGTAATGGTGAGAACCTTGTAGCCGATGCGGACGCCGTTTATCTCTGGAAAACACGGGATTCAGTTACTAGGCAGTTAAGGGCAATAACGGTAGACGACTTATTTTATGTATCTGGGCTGAATACTAAATCTCTGACGATTGATCGTCGGTTTATAGACAAGGAATTGATTCAGTTAGAAGCTTATCACCGGGCAGATAATAGCCGGAAGGTTTACGCACAGACTAAAATATTCCGTTGGTACGGGCAATGGGATGAACGGGAAGTGATTACGCGCGGCAAGTTTGTAAGGCCCGATACTAGCGAGATAGAAGTACGTGCTTTTGTTGATTCACCCAAAGGGCAGATTATAGATCCGCAAAACTATTTTGATATGACTCACATCTTTACTACAAATGAGAAGGGGGCACCGCAAACAGTGATCGGGTACGGTGAAACTGTAGTAGTGCCAGCCAGTATCGTAGGTAAGGATCCGAATGTACGGCCCGTTTTTGGCGTGGAAGTGTTTGAAAGAACGGCTTTAAGGCCGATGATGATAAACGGTAAGGCGGTAGTTATTAACGGCAAGATAGCCACAATTAGTATACCTAAAAAATGAATGTGAAAATGTACTCGGTGCCCGAAGCGATAGTTTCGGAACTGAACTTGAAGGATTATCGGCAAAGTGACGGGAAAGGGAATTATTTACTATCGTCTCGTGATTTACGCTGTTATGGGATTGATAAGGCTATTTCGGAAGGTGCTGTATTAATACAGGCAGATGAAGAAAAGCAGAAGTTTAATAAATAAATAGTAACGTTATGGATATAAGTGCAATAGATACGCTAGAAGCTATTATCGACGGTGATACCGTTGTTCCTGGGATGAATTTCGTTTTGCCCTCCGGCGTTGGGAAAACACAGTATTACAACCCTTCTACAAAAGCATGTACGCCGGATTATACTAAGACGGCAAATCAGATCATAATTTACCCAGCCTGTTATTCTTCTGGTAGCGGCAAATTCTTAATACCGTCTTCGGCGGACATGATGTGGTATTATGATGATCCGAATACAACAGCCGCGCAAATTTTGGCGGCAAAGGGTGGGGGTATCGCTGATAAGTATAAGACATTGTTTCAAAAAACGACTTATACAGTGAATAATCAGACGTTCCCCGCATTAAAGATTATAGGCAATTTGGCGGCGGCAGATAGTTTAAACGATGTCTCTATTTATTTCAAATCAAAGTTTAACGATATGGAAATAACTTGCCATGGTACAATAGCGATAAAAGAAAGCGTGGGAAGCCTTTTCGATATTCTGATAAATTGCGTAAATGAAGATGGAGTAAATGATACGGTAATTGATAATGATAGCGAATACCTGGTACTAACTGCATCTTTACAGGATAGCGGCTTGGGTGTGGCTGCGACTGGATCTTGGGGATGGAAGAAAGCAACATCCGGCGGTTTGGTTACGGTAAGTCATGTTCCTGGTGTTACTGAATTGTCTAATACAAATAAGACACTAAAACTATACGATGGTGCAATAGAAGGGACGGAAGAATACTTCGCCTGTGTTACTCATAATGGTGTGACTTATCAGAAAGGAATACAGGTAAGCGACACACATGATCCTTTTTATATTAATATTGGGCGTAATCAGGCTAGTAATATGGTGAAGGAAAGCGATACTATCGTTTATACTCCTTCCGTGTTAGCGAGATCTTCGCGAGCTGTACAGGCGGGATGGAGCTTTTCTTTTACTTTAAGGGATAATAGCGGAAATACCGTCAGGAGCGCGACTGCACAAACTTTCCAGGTAACAGGAAGCGAAGTACATGCTAAAGCAGGACTTATAACTCATATCATAGCACGTAAATAATATGGATGTGGCAGCTTTTGATAGTTTAATTCCTTATCCTAAAGACGGTAAGGATGGAATCGGGGAACGTGGCCCGTTACCTTATCCGGCTGGAATTTTCCAGTCTGATGTTTCATATACGGCCACAAAAGATAAGACACCGATTGTTTATTATAAAGTTGGAAAGACTTTTTATGTAATGAATAAGGTGGCAACAGTAAAGGGGCTTAATCCAGCGGATGATTATGCGAAAAATGGGACTAATGCAACATGGATCCCATTTGAGAATTATAAAGCCGTATTTACTGAAATATTAATGGCTGAATTTGCGAAATTGGCTTCTGCTGTGTTTTGGGGGGATTATATGTTTTCTCAATATGGAAGAGATAGCGAAGGGAAGATTACAGAAGATTATAGTAAATTCGGTACTTCCAGCTTCTCCCCCCGACTTCAAATTAATTTTAAAACAGGGGATATCTATTGTGAATCGCTGATAGACAGAGGATCCAATTATAATAAACTGACAGCAGCTAAATATAATGATCAAGGTAATTTTATAACGAATTGGGGGGTACCGTATGCAGGCAATCCCGATACCAGTAATTATATTTATAATACCAGAAGTGGGGCTATTACCGCTATGGTTCCAACTTTGGCTGTTTTAAATCCTGATGGAACAGTTTTTTACCCTCATGCAAATGCTGAATTTATGATGGTGCAGAGATATGCGGGGGGTGCTTCTGATATTCTTACGATAAGTACGATTGGGCAAATTTCTGTTATGCTTAATGGTATCTACTGCAAAGATATAGAATTGTATCCAGGAACTTTTGTGAAATTCTTGTATAAACGTGTCCCAGAAGAGGGGGGAGCAATCCGCTGCCTTATAATAAATAGTGGTGATTTTAATATCGTAACAGTTGGGCTAAGCCAAAAAGTTGTAGCGAAACACCGTTCTTTTTCATAACAAGTAATTATATTATAAATGCAAAAATATGGATAGTATTGATTTAGCTAATGAGCTCGATAACTTAAATGTTGTCGATGAAAATGACCTTATTCTAGGTTATAGTAAAGCTGGTAAGAAATTTGGTTTTGTACCGGTTTCTTTTGTAACTAACGGCGGGTATGCTTGTAGGCGCTGGAATATAAATAATAGTAGCCCTGTCGGTGAAGCTGTCGGGAACTTGGATTATTTGCGTAATTTGCCTTCCCTTTTGGGGCTGGGATGTTATTTAGTAGACAAGAATCACGGGCGACGGAAACTGGATCCGACGAATCATTATAAATTCGCTACGGGTGAAACTGCAAAGCTTGACGGTACAATGGGGGATTATATGTGGGGCTGGTCTACAAAATGGTATTATGCTTGGTGGGTGGAAGGTAATTATTACTATGAAGCTGCAAGCCTTAAACCTATTCCGGGCCGATATAATTATTTGATACCGGTTGCATCTACTTCGGCGCTGGGTGTTGCCATTGTCGATCGGGAAAATAGTGAACTTGTTAGCGTGGTTAATCAAAGCGCACGTTATCGAGGTGGGAACAATGACGCGGCTAAAGATTCGACTTACAAAACATTGTTAGGTCGTGCGGCCACAGGCTTAAGCGCGGAAACTTTCGGGGCTTATGCCAGGAAGAAGGGAGAAGGCTGGGAAGGATATTGGTATGCTCATTCTGGGATTATTGGGGCCCTATTTCGTATTATCTTTGGTACTCGTAATGTACAATCGGCTTATAATGCGAATAAAGACAGTAACGGGCTTTTTCAGGGCGGTTTAGGTAATGGCGTTACTGGTGCTGGTGCTTGGTGGAGTGGTGCAGACGGTTACGGTACTTATCCTTTCTTACCGACTAGCGCAGGTGTTGAACTGGCTGATAATTGCGGGGTTTCTAATTATGCGGTTAAAGGGGCTGACGGATCAACTGTATACACTGCACCTATACCGTCTTTCTTTGGACTTAAAAACTTTTTTGGTTATATGGGGCGTTGGGGGCGTGGCGAACTTATAAGTAAAAAGGCAGATGGTAGCGGTGATATGTACATCGTACCTCGTCTACATTCGACGTATAGTATGAGTTCTCTTACTGGTCTTACTAAAATTGCGTCTTTTCCAAAAGCGGCTGTTGCGAGTACTTGGGAATATACAAAACAATTGAGTATGCAGAATCTTTGTCATACGCCGACACTGACGGGGGGAACAACTAGTACTTATTATGCTGATGGCTTTTATAATGATAACGCTGTTTCCGGCCTTCGTGTGCCTGCCCGTGGTGGTAACGCGGACAATGGTGGGCATGCTGGCTTTGAGTACTTGAGTGTGAGCTATGGTGTCTCGACGTCCCATGCGTACTACGGCTCGCCCCTCTGCGAAGCAGATGAAGACTGGGACACTACGCCATTCTTGGCGGTCTAATGTGGTCTTATGGTGCCTAAAGGGTGCGAAGTTCTCTTACAGTGTACAAAAGCACCCAAGGCACGTAGTGCCGCAAAGCCCCGGTAGGGGCTGTATTAAATTTGATCTTTGACATTTTTCCATATCCCAATTTTCTAAGTATCTTTGTACCGTGATGAAAATCATAGGTTGTTTTTCTTGGAGCTGTTTCCGGCCTTCGTGTGCCTGCCCGTGGTGGTAACGCGGACAATGGTGGTAATGCTGGCTTTGAGTACTTGAATGTGAACAATGGTGTCTCGACGTCCAATGCGAACTACGGCTCGCCCCTCAACTTTGATGTGTGGTTTGTTGTCAGCTACCACACATATAAAATAGAAAAAGGCCTCGCCCGACGGCGGAAAATAAACTAAACGAAAGATGCTGGTAGATCGTAGATTGTACGAGCCGAACGCGTGATAAGTAAAAAAGCAGACAAAACCGATGTAACACCGACTTAAGACACCGAAAATGAGAAGAAAAGGTTACTTTTCTAAGCATATCGCAACGAAGAAAAACTTTGAAGACGCCTTCAATGGCTATGCAGATCAGAAACATAGCCGTAAGGATATTCAAGTATTTGAAAAAGATCTGGGAGATAATCTTCTTAGTTTGCTTCGTGCGTATGATGCCGGTACATGGCAGACATCCCCGTATGAACATAAATTCATTGATAATCCCAAACCACGAAAAATAAGTAAATTGAAACCTGCGGATCACGTTATTCAGTGGGCTGCATCACTTCAATATGAACCTTATATGATAAGTTCTTTATATTGGAAATCTTGTTCCTGCGTGCCGGGTAAAGGAACGCATTATTTTGTGAAGATTGAAAAAAAAGATCTTTATTATGCACCGCAAAAGGAGACTTATTATTTTGTTCAACTTGATATGCACCACTATTTCTTACACATATACCATCCGTTAATGAAAGAAAAACTGGAACGTAAGATCAAGGATCCGAAATTACTTAGTTTCTTATTTGAAATTATTGATAGCTTTTTGCAAGGTTTGCCGCTTGGTATTAAGATATCACAGCTTAACGCCAATATGTATTTGTCTGCCTTTGACTGGAAGGCTATAAAGTGTTTCGGGATAGCAGAAGATACTGATAAAATGAGTTATTGGCGTGACCGATATGTAACGGATAAGCTATTAACTTGTCGGACAGGGGAACAAGCGGCTGAATTATCTAGGGGAGTACAGTTTTTGAATAGCCAGTTTGACCGATTCGCCAAACAAGGTTTGAAACATTATGCTAGGTTTGCTGATAATATTATAATAATGCACCAGGATAAAGTGTTTTTGCGTATTATATCGGAACTTGCTATAATGTACTTGACACGTGATTGTTTACTTACTGTAAATGGATGGAATGTAAGGCCGGTACATGCTGGCGGAATTGATGTTTGCGGATATGTCTTTTTTCACGATCATTTGCGATTAAGGAAGAGAAACAAACAGTCCCTTTGCCGGCAGGTCGCAAAATTGAAGAAGAAAGGATATTCTAAGCGTGATATACAGTTAAAATGTGCTTCGCGCATTGGTTTCGCAATGCACGCGGATACAAGGAACTTACTTAAAAAATTAGATATTGATATGGAAAAGAGATTAGGCAAAGTTATTACAAATCGGCGGAAGAAAGCACCTTTCGAGGGCATGGCCGTAGAACAAAAGAAGTTAATAGAAGAAATCGTTTGTTTGAAAGATGAGGATGAAGAAAAAAAATTGATCCGATTACTGGATTACAAAATCGATGATTCTATTATCGAAAAAAATGAAGACGGTTCACCAAAACAACGGATAGCTATTCGTTATAATGTGATCGATCATGTGGAGCATCAAGAAGGGGAAGAAGATCCGATTTATATTTGGGGGTCGGAATATTATTCTTTTTCTGGCTCTAAAGTAATGATCGATCAGGCCGAAACAGACTTTTCAAAGAAAGATCTGCCTTCGCCTACCGTCATAAAGGAGTTTACCAATAAACAGAAAAAGAAGTTTTATAAATTTACGTGATATGAAAAGAGAAATTTATTATTCTAAGAGATCATTTAGTAAATATGATGATAGCCATTATATTGTTTATTTGAATGAGGAAGTTTTAGAAAACTTTGTGCCTGAAACTTTTGAAGGTGATAAAGCCCCAGAACCGCAGATTGCATACGCTTATACAGGGCCAGAAGAAGACGGGGGAACTTTGATCGAAGCTAAGTCGGCAACATATGACGAATTTGTTTCCGGGCTTGTACGCCTAGAATTTCCCCAAGCTAAAGTCGAAGCTATTTTGCTGAATCAGGGGGACGGGAACGATGAACATCTAGCTGAATATAATAATTTGCAGCTTTACAGAAGAGAATGTAAATTATTTGCGAGTAAGTTGCTAGCTGATTAACAACCTTTTGGGGGATAGGTTTAAAAAGAAGCCCCCGACCATGATATAGTATAGACGCCAATCTCATACATACATACAACGGTAACACCGCCGGTCGAGGGCTAAAAACCTTCTTCCGCAGTGTTACCGTTTTTTATATGTTTATTGAGATTGGCATTGCAAAGATATATATTATTTGGTTTTATGACAGTATTTGAGGTGCTTTCTTTTAATAAAGAGCTTATAAGACGTTTAGATCTATTGGGATTGAAGCTGGGCGATTATAAATATATTAACCTATATAGTGAGTATGAGGATATGTATAAGGCTGGCGAAAAAATGACTTATATAGTATCTTTTTTATCGGTGAAATATGGTATAAGCGAACGTAAGGTTTATATGATAGTAAAACTGTTTAAGAGTGACTGCAAAATGCTTGCAGTATAAACAGTATCTTATATGGTGATGAACTAATTCGGCTAGGTTACTTTTGTGTCATTATTAAAACCAAAAGTAAGGGACTATGAACAAATACTACATGATCTTGGAAAAGATTCTCGTACTAGGGAAGATGCAGGATAATAAGAAAGGGAATATTAGGTGTCTTTTAAATGAACAGCTAGTATTAACGCCGGCAGATTTGCTGGATATTTTTGAAGGGCATAGCATTGCCAGAAATAAACTGAAAAATGAACTACAACTATTCATGCGGGGGGAGCGATGCGTAGAGAAGTATCGGGAAGCTGGGATTAACTGGTGGGATTATTGCGGTGCTATCCTTGTAAACAGTTACCCGTCATACTTTGAAAAGCTTCCGCCACTTATAGCCAAGATCAACCGGGAGAAACGGAACAGTAAGAATTATGTGTTACATCTGGGGGCTACCGGTGTTGAAAGCAATCAGGCACCATGCCTAAGTCTTGTACAGTTCCAGATAGATGAAAATGAACTCGTGATTTCTGCCTATCAGCGTAGTTCTGATGCTAATCTAGGTTTACCGGCGGATATTTATCATTTATACCTAATGTCGCGCCAGATAGAGTTACCATTGAAGTCTATTACCCTCAATCTGGGTAATGTGCATATTTACGAGAATAATATAGAAAAAACTCGTAGTCTAATTAGTGGGGAAGAAACCGTAAAGTTTGATTTGAATGTTTGAAAATAGCGGGTAGGCCACATCGAAAACATCTTTGTGGCCTGCCTTGCTAAAACTTCCCTTCATAATTTAATAGTAATTCGTTTGCATTTTGGATATCTTGTGGTGTATACTTATTTGTCATTAATATAGAACTGTGTCGGGCTTGATCCCTTACTGTTAAAGTGTCGCAATTCCGAAGCATTGCAGTTATGCCGGAATCCTTTAAAGAATAAAACTTGTAAGTCTTTGGGAATTTTAGTACTTTCCTTACTTTTCTATCCCAGAAATCCCGGAAGGCTTTCTCGCTTCTCCTTTCTTCGCCAGGGCAAAAATTATCACTGAATAAATAATAATGGTTTGGTGAATTGAATATGCCTAAGTCTATCATTAAATGAATCACTTTGGCAGGTAAGGTTACAACTGCACTTTTTTTATTTTTTGCTATGGCACCAGAAATATAAATAGTCTGTTTTGCCAAGTTGAAATCGGATAATTTTAACCAGGACATTTCTTTAGGTCGGATTAAGGCATAATGTAATATATAGCTGGCTAGTAAGAAATGTTTGTTTTCCTTTTCTAAATATTCGCGTAAACGTATCATATCCCTATCTTCGATGCCTTCGCGCTCCTTTTTATAGCCGTTCTTTTTAATGCTTGTTATCCCCTCTGTTGCTTTAACCTTTGTGTAGGAGTGTTGCACCAAGTATCCGTCAAATGTGCTTAACCAGGTCAGATAATTGTTTCTGGTAGTGATTGAATTATTACGATCTAAATAAATATAGTCTAAAAATTCACTGACTAACATCATATCGAATTGATATATATATGTTATAGGCACTTTTCTTGCTTCATTCCAGGAGATAAACATGCGTAGCATGGAAATATAGCCATAATGTGTCTTATCCCTTAAATTACCATCATTCAGTAGCTTTTGCAGATAGTTTTTATATCTTTCGCAAACGTCTTTGAATTTGTGGTAAGCTTTTGAATTTTCCGCTTCGATCCAGGGATTCCAGCCGTTTTCTAGTTGCTTACTAAGGCGATAAATTAATCCAGAAGCAAATTTCCTTCGCTCTGTAATCTTTTCAATGTGATTCAATTTGATTTTTTTTCGGCGCATGTTCCCACTTGCCGGATCGAAAGCATTAAAGCCGATGTACCATTCCTTCCCGGTGTAGAGCTTGGGATAAGAATACCCTATTATTTCTTTAATAGAACTGTTTTCTGATTTTGACGCAAACATTTTTTTTACATTCTTTCGATTACGAAGAATGTAGTGTTAATAATCTGCCAATTAGGGCGTTTCGCGATGTGTCCCGGTTTTGTCCCGGTATAAAATCGGAAACAGCTAATAATCATTTGATTATTAGCTGTTTATCTTACCTTTAGTTGCGGAGATCCGACTCGAACGAATGACCTTTGGGTTATGAGCCCAACG
>ERZ791927.398-NODE-398-length-45481-cov-15.338000_pt1 | contig 45481 bp, 33 predicted proteins | sample MGYA00510130_ERZ791927 | MGnify/ENA primary metagenome ERZ791927 (study PRJEB30046, sample SAMN00792055) | human gut metagenome | study: EMG produced TPA metagenomics assembly of the A metagenome-wide association study of gut microbiota in type 2...
TTACCATATCTTTATGGTAGCCATGCTCTTGAGCTTTAGCTAAAGGTACATCATATTCATCAATTAAGATATAAACCTGTTTGTTAAAGTGCTTATAGAGCATTAAACTTAAGGATTTAATTGCTGAAGTTACGTATGATATAGCTTGCTTATCAGCCTTTTTCAGATATATCTCATCACATAGCAAATTAAACTTTGCTTTCTCCATTTCATTTAAATATGGACTTTCTTTTAAGAAGCTAAATTCATTTGCTTTAGCTGAAACAACTTCTGCTAATTTTAAGTAGGCACTTTCAAAGTCATCTCCTAAAACATCCTTTAAGGTAATAGAGATAACAGGAAATTGTCCCATGTACTTTTTACAGAACTTTTTGTCCTCTAATATCTTGGTATCTTTAAAGTAGTTTAGATGTTTAGTTATGTTTCCAGGCTCTTTAGCACTAATCTTTAAGAAAGATTCAAACATACTCATGAGCAAGGTCTTACCAAAACGTCTAGGTCTTGTTAAGAGCAAAACAGTAGTACCATTGATTAAAGACTTATCATCTACTGCTTCATCTTCAGAGAATACAGTCTTTAAGTATGGAGTCTTATCTACGTAGTAACGGTTCTTTTCTCTAACCTCAGCAAAGGTATCACCTGTTACTGGTAAGGCTAAGAAGTGTTTTTTGCTCATTATTGGTTCCTGTTACTTTTTCTTAATTTCTTACATGATTATATGTTATTTGCACTACTTTATTAGGCTTTTACATACAAATATTGCCAATTTTGAGGATGTAGAACAAATATTTCTCAATTTTAGTTTTTCTAAAATGAAAAATCCCAGATAGCTTTATTACCTACCTAGGATTTTATTTGAAACTTATCTTTTAAATGAGGTGATGGATTACCTGTTATTTACTCATATCATGACAATTCATCATTTCATCAGATTTTGATAAATCATGAGGCATTGAATTCATGCTCATTGAGTCATGTTCCATATTCATATTCATCGACATATGGCGCATATTTAAAGTTTCTATTACTTTTGGTGTATCAGTCAAGCCTAAGGCAGGATCTAGCATACCAAAGACCATGGCAGCATGTGAGGTTACAAGATAAATGCTCAAAAGCACGATCTTTACAGCCATCTTAGTACGCTTGTTTACTTTTCTAAAAATCAGATTTACCTGCAGTAAAGACATTAACACTAAAGGAACCACAGCTACCATAAATAAAAGAGCTGAAGCATAATCTATCCAGCCTTTCCAAAGATTTTGTTCATTTGCAGGAAGAACCAACTCTTTTATAAATAAAAAACCTAAAACAAGTATCACAATGCCTGAGATAAAAGTGCAGATAGAATTTAAACTATGTACTTTTAGTAATGGTTTTGAGCTAAAGAGAAGAACTATTTCAGTAATAGCAATAGTCTCTGCTATTACCATTGGCACTACCATGAAGAAAATCAAGTTATATGGAGAATTGGCCATTAAAAGCGACATATATTGAGTCATTAACATTTATGAATACCTTTCAATTCAATGAAAACACATAAAGTTTGTTTTGAGTTTGCTACTCTAGAGGCTTAATTCTAGCAAATAAACTGCATGCAATTGCGACGAAACTTATCATTACGTTTATTACATTAAACGCGGTTACTTTGTAATTATCTAGTGCAGACTTTTATAATCACTTGGAAGTAAATGCTGTTGACCGAACTTTTATCCTCAAAAATAGCGAAAACCAGCAAATAATGTTAAACTTTTGACATTGAATTTAATTAAAAGGAGTTTTGCTATATGTCAATGCCAGAACGTTACCACCCAGAATGCCCACCAGATGCTCATAAAGTTATTAGACCTCCTGTAAAAGAGGTATTTGCTACACTTTGCGTCAAGGTTGAAGATTCTGAAGAGAAGAACGGCATGGCAAACGTTGTAGAAATACTCTCTTTAATGAGCAAAAAGCCTTTAATCTTATGCTCAGATAAGATGCGCAAGCTAATCTGCGACTACACTAAAGACAGTGAAGTAAAACCTGAATTCTTAAGAGTCCATGAAGACGGAAAAGCTTCAATCAGCTATGAGAATGGAGCTATTGGTCCTACTACAGATTTTTATGATTTTGCAGGCAATTCTCTGAACTATAAAGATTTCTTAAAGACCTTAGAGAAAAAATGTATTGTAAGTGTAGATATGTTATCAATGTTTACCTTACGTTCAATCTCTACTGTATATCCTTGGGATGAACTTTTAGCAAATCAGTTCTTAGGTCAGTATTTAGAGGCTTCAAAAACTCTGACTGATGACGACATTGCTCTGCTTACAGATGTACGTTATGGCAGGTTTGATGCACTCAACGTTGAAGAGAAGAGTGCTACTGCTTATAAATTCTTAAGACTAGAACGTAAACTTTTCTTACAGTATCCAACTGAAGATGACTAAACTATTATCTAAGACCGCCTCTTTGGCGGTCTCTTTAATTCAAAAGCATTCAATTACTCCAAACGATCTTGGTTGTCAGGATTTAGTAAGAGCAAGACTTGAGAATGTTAACTTCAAGTGCTTAACTTTAAAAGACAGTGGCACTGAAAATCTTTTAGCTCTCCATGGTGAAGGTTCCCCTTTCTTTTTATTTTTAGGTCACACAGATGTCATAAGTCCTGGTGATGAAAGTGCCTGGGCAGTGCCTCCATTTGAAGCCTTAATAGATGATAAAGGTGTTTTACATGGCAGAGGATCACAGGACATGAAAGGATCTGATGCTGCTATGACCGAAGCTCTAGTAAGCTTTGTAGAACACAATCCTCATCACAAAGGCACTGTAGGTATTCTTTTGACCTCTAACGAAGAAGGAGATGCTAAAGGTGGTACTCCTTTTGTAGTTGAGTACCTAAAAAAGAAGAATCTCATTCCTGATTACTGCCTTGTAGGCGAGCCATCTTGCTCTAATACTTTTGGCGACACCATTAAAAACGGCAGACGCGGTTCGCTTACCGCTCATATCACTGTAAACGGAATTCAGGGGCATGTAGCCTATCCTGACAGATGCGATAATGCTGCTCATCATGCTGGAGTTTTAATCTCACGATTATTCTCTAAAAAGTGGGATGAAGGTTCAAAGTTCTTTCCTCCAAGCTCTTTTCAGGTAACCAACATTAAGTGCGGTACCGGTGCTGAAAACGTAGTACCTGGCAGTTGCTATATTATGTGCAACTGGAGATTTAATGATGCCTTATCAAAAGACAAGATCTCAATTGAGGTAGAAAAAATCATAAGAGAGTTAGAGCTTAACTGTGAGATTAGATATGTTCTAAACGGTGAACCATTTATTACTAAAGGCGGTGAACTTTTAGATTCTCTTGAAAAATCAATAGTTGAAGTTACAGGTAACAAAGCTTTGTTATCTACAGCAGGTGGCACCTCAGATGGTCGCTTTGTAGCTTCATTAGGCACTAAAGTAGTTGAATTTGGACCTGTATCAAACTTAATTCATAAAGTAAATGAATCTGTTGAATTAGATTCATTAGACAAGCTTCATGAGGTTTATGTTAAGACTTTAAACGATCTGTTCAGATAAGATATGAAGTTAGGCTTTTAGAGCCTAATTTTCTTTACAGCCAAACTAAAATTGATTAGAAGACATGCTCTTTAAAGGCTTTAATCATGGTCTTAGTAAGAGAAATTACGGGATCAGCAATTTCAAGCTCCTCGCGTTTTTTCCATAAAGCTTGAGCTAATTCATTCTCATCACGCACAATCGTACGTGAGCCGTCAACTTCAGCTACATAGCCTAGCAGCAGATTACTATCAATTCCCCATGGTTGAGAGCCATAGTACCTCAGTTTTTTAATCTTAAGGCCGACTTCCTCTGCAACCTCACGGGCACAAGTCTGCTCTGGAGTTTCTCCTATTTCACAAAAACCAGCAATCAAAGCTACACCTCTGTATGGTCTATCTTTATATTGAGTAACTACGATGTTATCGCCATCAGTTACAGCAACAATTACCGCAGGAGCAATCTTAGGATAGATCGTGTTACCACAATGAGGACATACTAAAGCTCGCTCTGTTTTAGAGTGCTCTGTTCTACAGCCACAGAAGCCGCAGAACTTATTAGACCTGTACCATTGGAATAACTGATAAGCAGTAAAGCCTGCAAAGCATACAGTACGAGGATTGTCTGAGCGTAAGACTCTTTTGGTCATATAAGAAAAACCATCAAGATATGGGCAATTCTCACCTGTATATAGAAAATAAGCTCTATCATCAATCTTAAAAAGATAGGTAAGTTCGTTCTGATTGAATGATGATGCTTTGGGTAAAGATAATGGAGAGTTCTCTCCATCACCAGATACTAATACATTATTACCGTCAAAGACGAAGACTTCATCATTATCTTGAGCGTCTCTTTTTAAAGAGAACTCGTTATAAAACTGATGTGGGAATAAATCTTGGATCATAGTTTACTCTGCAGATATTTCTCTGCATCTAAGGCTGCCTTGCAACCTTGTCCTGCTGAGGTAATGGCCTGACGATAAACTCTGTCGGCACAGTCACCTGCAGCAAAGACACCAGCAACTGAGGTTGAGGTCTCTGAGGTAAAACCAGTTTTTACAGTACCGTCATCATAAAGTTCAATCTGACCTGCAAAAGGCTTTGTTGAAGGTTCATGACCTATTGCCATGAAGACTCCTGAAAGAGCAATATCTCTATTCTGTCCATTACTCTCCACCCTGACACCATTTACAAGATTACCATCGCCTAAGATCTCTTTGATGTTGGCATTTAAGACAAACTCAACCTTACCTTCAATCTCGAGTTTTCTTAATCTGTCGACTAGAACTTTCTCTGCTCTAAACTCTGCTCTTCTGTGAATTAAATAAACTTTTGAGCACAGGTTAGCTAAATACAAAGCTTCAATGAAAGCAGCTGATCCTCCACCTACAACAGCAACTTCTTTACCTCTAAAGAAAAAGCCATCACAGGTTGCACAGGCAGATACGCCCTTGCCCTTATATTTAGTCTCAGACTCTAACCCTAAATATCTTGCTTTAGCGCCGGTTGCAATGATCACTGTTTTTGCTTTTAAAACTGTACCTGATGAGAGATAAACTTCTTTTACATTTTTTGAAAAGTCAGTTTTTACAACTTCATCATAAATAAACTTTGTGCCGAGTTTTTCCGCATGCTTTGACATATCCTGCATGAGAGAAAAACCGTCAGGAGCATCAAAACGTGATGGCCAGTTTTCAATTTCAGGTGTGGTTGTAAGCTGTCCACCGACCTCAGAGCCACAGACTAAAACAGGCTCTAATTGGGCTCTACAGGCATAGATGGCAGCAGTATAGCCGGCTGGACCTGAACCTATGATAAGAGTATTTAAAATCTCACTCATTTAGCTAAAAGCTCCTTATAGTGTTCTTTAGCATAAGACACTGCATACTTTACCCATGGTTCATTAAAAGAGATCAGATACTCAAGTGCAAAATCAACAGGGAAAGCATCTATGCACTCATCAGCATTTTTTGAAAAAGAAATATGCCAAGGTTCAAAGGCAATAGTGCCTTTTCCGTTAAAAGGACGTTTAAAACCGAATTTATTGAGGTTTTGAGAAAGATACTGACCTAATTTGTAGAAGTAATTACCCTTTTGATATTCTCTTGCGGTAAGTTCTAACTGTTTACCCTCAGGTAAGAGGTTTACAGCATAGATATCAAAATCAGTACCAAAATGGTGACGGGAAAAACCAGGAATTGATGAAAATCTTATGATTTCTAAAACCTTCTGCTCATCACTTAATGAGCTGATATCCATAGGATTTTCATTTGCATCTAAGACAGGTCTTTTTCCTTTGAACTTGTCATCAAAGATTTTAAACTGCTTATAAAAACTTCTGTAGGCAGAAGCTATACGCAGTTCAAAACCTTTATCAAAGGCATCTGAGAATAAATCTGGTAATGCCTTTGCTGCATCCCTGTCACACATGAGCACACTCATGCGTCTAGGATCATCTTTAATATTTACTAATTTACTGTCATCAAGACCAATTAACTGTTCTTTAGTTGCCATATGTTTCTATAATCTTTGAAGCTTCCTCTTTAAGATCTGAGCTTCCGTGTTCCTTCACATCATCAATGATCTTTAAAGCTTCTTCTGTATCGCCAGTCTCAAAATACAGTCTAGCCAAGTTTAATTCATCAACATAGTACTGATGCTGTTTTGCATTTAAACCTTCATAGTCATCTGTATTTTCAGCATTATCTAAATTGTTGTCATCTGCTACATCGTCACTCTGTGAAGTAATAGGACCGATGGTATCTGCTACATTCTCTAAAGAATGATCTTCAGTATCATCAGGATCTGATGATTTATCTTCAACTGGTTCATTCAATGCTAAATCGTCCTCAGGGATACTCTTAGGATCAACTGCATTTGCTGAACTCATCATAGAAGCAATCTCATCATCTGTGAAGGCTTTTTCGTTATCATGAGGTAAATCGTCATGAACATCGCCACTTAGCATGTTCATAATATCCTCATCAGCACCTGAGTCATATTGAGCTTTTGATGCACTCAATCTTTGCTCCAGATCATCTAAAGCTTTTGCATCTTCTGCTTGAGACTCTAAAGATTCGACATTTTCAGCAGGAGAATCATTCTCTTTACTCTCAAGAGCATCATCATTTGCATCAGTTGCGACATCAGCTTGCTCTATAGTCTCTTCTAAATTATCTGATAGATTGTCCTCATTTTTAGGAGTGTCTTCAACAGTATCAGAAGCTGTTGAAGCACTAGGATCTTTGCCTTTACCTACAATATCGAAGTCGTCATCAGGAACTGCCCAGGATACAACGCCATTTTCATCTTTGCTGTTGTCATCATGTGGATCTGGATTAAAGATAGCCTGCTCTGACTTATCCTGAATATCACCAATATCATTAGTGTCATCATTTTCGCTCTTAGCAACATCTGTGGTGTCAGCAGTATCTTCGTCTGCTGATGTAACCGTAGCTTCTTCTACAGGAGTTTCATCAAAAGAATCATCCTGCTCTGGCACTTCAAATTCAGGCTCTACAGCTTCATTATCGAGGTAATCAGCCTCATCAGTATCAACAGGTTCAGCATCTACAGTCTCTGCATTTTCAGGTTCTACAGCATCTGTATGAGGTTCTGCATCTTCATCGATAGTGTGTTCTGATTTTTGCTTCTCTTCATCTTCAGGAATAGCATCAAATGTTTCCACACCATCTGCTATTTCTTCAGGAGACTCTGCCTCTTCTGGAGCATCAACAACATTGTCATTACCCATCAGGAGATCTTCTAAATTAAGATCATCATTTAAGACCTCATCAACATTCTTTCCTACAGAATTGTTTTTAGGGACTTCATCATCAGAGATCTCTTCAGCCTCAGCTTCAGGAATATTGTCTTCTTTACGGTCATTGTTTTCAAATTCTGCATCAGTTTCAGCTTTTTCATCTTCAGTATTGTCAGAATTCTTATTATCAGACATTGACTCTAAGAATGCTTTTTCTTCACCTGAGAGTTGCTCTTGAGGATCTTCTGATGAAACAGGCTCTTCCTTTGAAAGCTCTGCAGCATCTTCTGCCTTATTTGAAGCATCAAGAGGATCTGCAACATCTGATGCATCAGCATCAACGTTATCAGATATTTCAGCTTGTGAAGGCTCAGCTTTAATATCTAAAGTCTCAGGATCTACGTGATTTTCTTCTAAAATCTTATCTGAGTTATCTTTTAGGTGATTTAACAGTTCATCTTCACTGACATCTTCAACTTTTACATCATCTGCAAGAATATCGTCTGTTGCTGGTGATTCTTCTTTTGATTCAGTCTCATCTGAAGGTGTACTCTCAGCAGTATTTTCCTGTTCTGCCACAGACTCTTTATCAGCATCATCTACAATTGAATCAATGTCTGCATTGTCTGTTACATCTGTTGCTACATCTGAAGTTTCACTTTCTTTTGCACTATCAGCATTTTCATAAGCCTTATTCATGGCCTCTGTGATCGCTTCTTCTTCAGACTTTGGGGCGGTATCTTCAGCCTCCCTATTTTCCTTTGAAGATGTTTTCTCGGTTACAGACTCTTGTGCTGTTGCATCTGCTACAGGATCTTCTTCGGATTTAGGAGCTTTGGCTTTATCTTCAGTCTTTTCTTCAGCTTCTTTTTGCTCATTTAAAGCAGCACTCCAGGCATCAGCCATAGTCTCTTCTTCAGATTTAGGAGCATTGGCTTTGTCTTCAGTTTTTTCTTCAGCTTCTTTTTGCTCATTTAAAGCAGCACTCCAGGCATCAGCCATAGCCTCTTCTTCAGATTTAGAAGCATTAGCTTTGTCTTCAGTTTTTTCTTCAGCTTCTTTTTGCTCATTTAAAGCTGCACTCCAGGCATCAGCCATAGCCTCTTCTTCAGATTTAGGAGCATTGGCTTTGTCTTCAGTTTTTTCTTCAGCTTCTTTTTGCTCATTTAAAGCTGCGCTCCAGGCATCAGCCATAGCCTCATCATCAGACTTAGCTTTATCATCATCTTTCTTTTCAGAGTTTTCCTGTTCGTTTAAAGCAGCTTCCCAAGCTGATGCCATATCATCTTGTGAAGTATCTTTATTCTCATCTTTATCAAGATCAACGTTCTTTTCAGAACCAGTCTGCTCATCTAGAGCTTTAGACCACTCATCCATTACATTCTTGTCATCTTTTATCTCATCAGATGAGTTAGTTGTTGCTGCATTATCCCAAGCCTCTTGAGCAGGATCTTTTTCAGTTGCAGTTGCATCAGCACCAGTGTTATCTGCTGTTGCACTGTTATCAGGAATTTCTGCAGCATTTGAAGCTGATTCTTCAGCGTCAGCCTGCTTTTTCTCATTTAAAGCAACTTCAACATCTGATGCTGAATCAGATGGTGAATTTATAGAGTTATTGTTCTTGTCCAGTTCTCTTTGAGGAATATCCGTAGTATCTGGCTCTTCATCGCCAGATACGGGAGCTTCAAGATCGATAGAACCGTTCTCATCTGATAATAAGGTATCATCTGATGAGTAATCATCCTCAACATCAAAGTCATCGGTCATCTTAGCGCTAGCACGAGACTTTAACTTGATAATTAAGAAGACAATCATCAGTACTAAAGCTAATAAGCCAGCACCGAATAAGATCATCATGACAGGCTTATCAAGATCAACTACAGAGGTAGGTGTACTTACCGAGAATTGAGACAGCTGCAACTGCATATCCTCAATCTTCTCATCATTAGCAAGTAACATCTCTCTCATTCTGTCATTATCCTGAGAGAGCTTTGAAATATTACCTTTAATCTCAATAATGTCTTGCTGAAGACCTGAAATAATATTGTCATACTGAGAAGCTAATGTAGAAACACTGTCTGCTGCTGTTTTAGCAGTAGCTGCAGATGTTTTCTTCATTCTGTCCATAGCTTCAGCTAACTGTTGCTCTAAGACTTTAGTTTTCTCATCAATAGCTTTCTTATTGCCATCGAGCATGATCCTGATAGATTGAGCATCTACAGCAGCAGCTGCAAGATCAGCACTCATTGCTTTAGCAGCTTCTGCCTTTTTGTTATTGTCTGCACTGCCCTCATTATTACCGTTTGGTACGGTCTCTTCTGTAACCTGACTTTTATCAAGATCAGCGCCACGGGTATTCTCTAGCATTGCTACGGATAAATCTTTTTTAACCGCTTCTTCCTGTAACTTTTTAATCTTAGTCTCGGTGGCGGTGTACTGAGGGATATCGTTATCAGACAGTGACTGCATTGGCTTTGAAGCTTGTTTTGCAGGAGCAGGAGTTGCTGTGTTGTTTAAGGTTGCCTGGGTATTTACAGTAGCAGGAGCATTACCTAAAGGAGGTAAAGTCATACTGCCCTGAGCTAAAAGTCTTGAACCTGTATCGGTTGTTTCTCGTGCAATTTCAGATACAGGAGGAATAGTAATAGTAGTTCTTAAAAGGTTGTTGACGTTACCACGACCGAATGCGCCACGATTATGTCTGTAAATTGAGGCTACAATCTGGAATTCATTAACGCTTCTATCCAGAGGTAAGTAGCGATGGGCTACAGACCAGATAGTATCACCTGATGCAACGCTATAGGTCCTAGCTGGGGTCTGCTGAACAGAAGTTGCATTGCTTTCAGTCTGAGGTTGTCTTGTTGCTGTAGCCGCTGGTGCTCTGGTTGCAGTTGCATTTACAGTAGCTTGTCTGTTTTGTCTAGGAGCTGCACGTCTTACAGGAGCTCTACTAGCTGGTTGTACAGGCTGTACTTGAGGAACAGTATCCTCAACTTCAGGACCTTGAATAGTAATAGTAAAAGTACCATCTTCATCAGCTGACATTGCCGAAAAAGGTAATAAAAAAGATAAAGCTACAGATAAAAGTGCTTTTTTGTAAGCGTGCATAACTAACAACCCCTATTTTTATGCATTATTTTACTCAAAATGAGATCTGTCAAAATAAGGTCAGATCCCATTTTTGGAAAAGTTATGCATAAAGTGTGCACATTTTACAGATTAGAGAGATTTTGCAATCAATTTTGCAATTTCAACACAAGAAATAGCTTCACCTCTTCTAGTGTTATCCATCATAATCACAAAGCTGTAAGATTTTGAACCAGGTTTGTCCTGCTTTAATCTTGTGAGCATTACAGTTCTCTCGTTGATAATATCTGCTACAGGAGATAAAACATCATCCTCTGAGGCTACAGTTACATACTCTGAAGCATCAAAAGCCTGTTTAACCTCCTCTAATGTAGCCTTATCCTCAAGATCAACATTAACTACCATAGTGTGACCGTAGAATACAGGAACCTGAATGCAGGTAATATCAAAACCACGCTCGAAACGGCCTAAAATTCTTGATACTTCATTACTGATAGCATTTTCATGGTCCGAATATCCATTATCCTCAAGCAGTCCCATTCTAGTGTGCAGATTGAATGCTAATTGAGCTGGAAATCCCTGATGTTCTGCTGCCATACCGTTTAATAATAAGGTTGACTCATGAGCTAGGGTTTCAGTACCTAACCGACCAAATTCTGAAACAGATTCCATTGAGGTTACAGTAGCTCTTGCAATGCCATACTCATCATGAAGAACAGATAAAGCCAGGCACAGCTGTACAGATGGCGCTAAAGCAGGAATAACCAGTCTGTTTTCAATTGCCTTTTTAATATCAAAAGGATTGATTTCAGGTACGATGGTTACAGTCTTATCATCACCATTGAATAAATGGCTGTCATCAATAACGATACAGCCTTTCTCTCTTGCAGCATTAATCCAGTGCTGAGATTCATCCTGAGTAGTTAAAAATAAAGCTACATCCGCTTTTGAAAAATCAAACTCTTCAACTGGCTGAACAAAGTAGTTCTGGCCTTTAATCTGAACGGCATCATATTCACCTGTCAATGGTGATAATGGGAAAACTTCGCCTAAAGAGAGATCCTGTTCTTCAATGGTTTCAATCACAAGTTTACCAATATCAGTATCATAACCGTAAATAGCTAGCTTCATTGCCACAGTATCGCTCCTAAAAAACATTGCTTTATGTTTACTGTTTTAAGATTATTTCTCTTTTAGGAATAAACATAACTAAAAAAAACTTTGTACATTCTCTATCGTACCGTACCTGTCAAGTACCTTTAAAGAATATGGTGTTACTTTTCATTGCGTTACTTTACAAAAATTCTCTAAGATAACTTTAGACATAACATTTAAGTCTTAAAGCAGACTTTAAAGTAACATTAATTCATAGAGAACTACATACTCGATTTTACCACAATGTCTCATAGATAAACGTATGTTCTAATAGAGATTAGAGCTAATAAGTAAGGGGTAAAAATTGCGTTTTTAGAATCTAAAATTTTAATGATATAAAGAGAATTTTAATGATTCCTGTAGAAAAATAGCTTTCTACATAAAGTTTCTGCCATTGTCATTTGGATCTTTAGGATAGACTTTGTTTTTACGGCGGAAAGTATATGGATTCTGCCTGCCGGTAGAACCATACTTGCCGTTCTTTTTAATACGTGTTTTTCTGATGACAGATGACACCACGCCAAAGAGTTCACACTCATCAACATGAGTTAAGTTAATGTCAGGAATAGAATCATCAGCACATACTAATCTTGGTTCTCTGCCATCTAGAAACTGTCTTAAAAGAAAAGTGCCGTTGATACTCATCACTACATAGTCGCCGTTTTCAATGAGCAGGCTTCTGTCAACAATGACCACATCGCCTTCTAAAATGCCGTCTTCATGCATAACGTTAGAGCTCATTCTGAAAAGGTAAACAGAAGGTAAATTCATATAAAGATAGGTGTTAAGATCCTGTCCTTTAAAGGGACCTTCCTGAAGCTCAACATCACTTCTAATTAAAGATTTTTTCATGTCAGATTTGAACCATTATTATGCACAAAAAAAAGAGGAGTAAGCACTAAAAAGGATACATCTACGTTAACAACCTGTATTTAGACAGGTGCAAAAATATGGACTAAAAAATGTTAACGGAGTACGATTTTACAGTTAATTATTTGATTATTTTTAAAAATATTGCACTCATCACGAAAAATTTAAGATTTTTTGTATTATATTACAAGAAGTAAGTAAATATGAGCAGATTTTAATCTGTCGATTCTAGCTTCAAAAGAAGGACACTATTATGGCATTAACTCGCGCAGAAATAGCTGAAAGGCTGATTATCAAGGTAGGTCTTCCTAAGGCTACAGCTCAAGAATTCGTCGACAAATTTTTTGAAGAGATCGCAAGAAAGCTTGAAAGAGGTGAAATGGTAAAGCTTACAGGCTTTGGTAACTTTGAGCTTAAGCTAAAGAGCGCAAGACCTGGAAGAAACCCTAAGACCGGTCAGGAAGTTACTATTTCAGAAAGAAGAGTAACCACATTTAGAGCAGGTCAGAAGCTAAGAAATCGTATCGACTTTAAAAAAGAATAAATTTTTTTTTAGTGCGGTGTCATATATATTGTTGATATTTGATATTATGAACCTAAAATGAAAATCTCTTTATAAAAACATCTTAGGTTAGGATATTGAGCTATGGAAAAGTTTAAATATATCATCAAGGACAGAGACGGTGTTCATGCACGTCCTGCAGGAGCAATTTTAAAGGCTCTCAGTGGCTACAAGTCAAAGATCACTTTAATTTATCAGGATCGTTCAGTAGATCTTAAAGCTGGTATCTTCGGTTTATTAGGTCTTGGTATCCGTTATCAGGACGAAATTTATGTTCACGTTGAAGGTGAAGATGAGAAAGACGCTATCGTTGGTGTAAAGCGTGCTTTTGAAGAGTTCCTGTAGTAGGTATCCCTATCTTCGTCAAGATAAGCCCTGCCCTGTGCAGGGTTTTGTTTTTCTTTTATTGCCCTTTTGGGGTTGATTGACTTCTTGATACATCAAAGCTGTCTTTTGTCTAGCAACGCGGTTTAACTTAGGTCTAGTGGAGCGGTTAATTTACTTTCTATCGATACTATACACAGTTAATCTGTTTTTAGCATCTTCAGCTTAGTGGGTCCACACCATTAACTTCAGTCTATCTTACATAATTAAAAAGGAAAGAATTATATGAAGGTTCAAGAGAGCTAGTCTTTTATCAGGACTAAGTCTTAAATGGCGATGAACTTTTAAGTTGAGATTAAGATTTAATGCGGTAAGCTCTACATGATAAAGTTCTTACCGAGAGTTTACTGCAGATTGGATACTACAAATTCAATAATAATGACACCAGCCATCATGATCAGTGAGCGCATGATGTCATAGTTTAAGTCAATAAACTTAGTAATATTCTTAAAGCATTTCAAGCTTAGCATGATCTCAAATATTCTTAAGTTCTTTGAACCAAAATAAGAGATAAGAGAACTTGCAACCAAACTTATGATCATACAGATAAACATCATACCTGATGAGCCTATAAATGAGGTTAATAGCAAAGTTAAGCCCCATACGAACAGGGTTCCAAAGTTCCAGCACATAGTCACAAACTTTCGTCTGTACTTTAAATTAGCAAAGAATTCGACTAGAGCCATGCAACAGTCTTTAGCAAAGCTCTCCGACATAAAATGCTGAGTTACTCTTAACAGTTTATTCGACAATACCTTTGTAAGTTCTTCTTTACGGGAAGCTACAATACTCTCTAACTTTGCTTTCATGCTAAAGACTTTACTGGTATAGGCATCTGTCTCTACAGCCTGATTCTTTACCCTCTTTGTCACCAAATCAAAATCATATTCATACGATCTTAATAAGTTATTAAAGATATGGTCTTTTTTAAGATTGTTTAAGACAAAGATCTTAGCATCTGCACTTACAAGAGAGCGACCTATTGAAGTGTCAATAAGATCAGCTCTCATAGAAGAGTAGACATAATCTAAAACAGATGGAATGACAAGTGGCACACCTGAAGCTGTTGCCCAATACTCAAAGATCTTATTAAAACCTGCTAAACAGAATTTTAAATAGCCCATGGAGGAATCACACTTATAAGTCATTAAAAAGTGATAATCCTCTTGAGTATCAGCATCAGAGAGCCTGAATTCAAGTGAATCTAAGATCTTCTGGTAGCAGTAAAAATCAACAACTGAAGGAGGAGGAACATTAAAACTGTCCTCAGCTTTTTCAAATTCTATCTTGATAAGAGGCGCGCAATGAGTTTCTAAATAAACCTGTCTTTCAACATAGATAGAACCTTTGCCCTTACATTTCTGACAAAGGATCTTCTTGTTCCCGCGACAGGTAGGGCACTCAATGTAACCACTCTTTTTACAACGGGCACAGCCACCATCTCTACCCTGACAGGATGGACAGATAATTAAACCAAAACCTGAGCAGTTAGGACAGTTCATCTTTTGAGTACCTGAACAGTCAGGACAGGTGCATTGACCTTTAGCCTTTCTAACTGAGAGACGGTTTATTTTATTTCCAAGCTTGAAAAGCTCAGAGGCACTTAACTCTTCTAAAGAATGGCTGAAACTTTTTTGAATGGTTTTGTCTTTTTCTAAAACTTCACGATTAAAACGTTCAAATTCTTTTAAAGCTTCTTCATCAACAAAGTTTTCTGTACCTACAACGTTCTTGATTACAGTGTCTTTTGATTCTACGGTATAGTACCAGTTTGCTAAAAATACAAAAGTAACTTCAGAGAATAAAGGATCAGTAAAACTTACTTTATCAGGTTGAACACCAACCAGTCCTAGTGAATCTCTTAGAGGTACTTTAATATCTATTGACATTGCTTATTTATAGAAAATGACCGTTTACAATTAAAATAGTTAACAAACCGATGACAACAGTGCCTAAAATCAATCTTATAGACTGCACTGCTTCAACTGTAAGACTAGGAACCTTTTTTAGCCTGTGGGTTAGCTTCAGCATGCTTACAGCAGAGTAATAACTCCAGTTTTTTGTAAGAGCAAAAGAGGTAAAGGCACAGATGATTGAGGATACACACATCATCATGATACCCCCCACAATATTAGGTACCATATAACCTATGAGGATCACTATCATCCATGTCACTAAGGTTATACCTGCCCAAATAATTTTGGTTTTAGGATTGAGAACCATCAGCAAAGGCACAAATGATATAAGATTTTTAGCAAAAACTCTAGCAAAATCTTCTGATATATAACCATGTGCGTTATCAGTAAGTTCTTTAGTAATACTGTCTAATAACTCCTGTTTTACCTTGGTCTTAATGTATATCAGTCTTGAGGAATCTTTGTGCTTTGCTGCAGTTAAAATTGATTCTACAGTAACACCTTGAGCTACAGCCTGCTCTTTAGCAATCTCCATCTCATGTCTTTCGATGGTTCTGATTGTCTTAGCTAAAATTGCCTTTGAAGCTAAGGCTTTTACGCACTTAATCTTTTCATCAACATCATCAGCTGATGCGATTAAAGTATCAGAGAGTAAATGAGACTCGTCGTTGAAAACATAATCTAATACTGGAGGCTTACAGATTGAGCGTAAGTTTTTATGTCCACAGATAATAAAATCAAATGGCTTTTCTACTCCCACGAGATAGACATGCACGGCATAGCATGGAGCAGTACCCAAAAAGTTTACGCTGTAGCCTCGAGCGGTTTCATTACCGTTTGGTTTGCCAGAGAAATCGGCAGCCTCTATGATGGCCTTTTCATCCTCTTTTGAAAATGAGGTGATTTTTTTATCAGTACCAGGTACCTTGAGAGAAATACTGATTTGCTTTTTGCAGTCAGCATCATAGATAACTTCTCTATCAACAGTAACCTCACCTTTACCTTGGCAGTCTTTACACTTTACTTTACCAGTACCGTTACAGGTATGGCATTTAGCATTGCCAGAGCCATGGCAGACAGGACAGGCCTTAGCACTGCCATGACAGGTAGGACATTCGATGGAGCCTTTACCGCCACAGTTCTCACAAATGGAACTACCACTGCCATGACAGTTTTTACATCTGGTTTTACCAATAGCATTGATACGGTTAAAACAGATGATCTGACCAGAGAGGGCTTTTAAGTCTTCAAAAGAAGCCCCAGAGAGGTGTTTTACAAATTCTTTTGTTTTAGCGCTGTCTTTTTCAAGTTCTTTAGTATTTGCTAAAGTAAACTCATCTAACGCGCTCGTTGAGAGCACATGAGTTTCATCACTTACAGAACGAAGAATTTTATCAGAGCAGCGACACTTAAAATTCCAGTTCATGGAATAGGATACGGACGCACTAAATTCTACCAAGTCTGAAATTCTAAAGTTTGCTGTAGGAACACCACAACGTGAAAAGATAGCAGCAACAGTGTCATACAGACGCTGTTTTAACAGCTCAAGATTTGCCTTTGGCTCTTGAGTAGTGCTCTGTTCTTGATTTTGAGTAGTATTGTTATCCGCGCTCTTGTCAGGTGCAGACTGATTCTGTACAGGTACTGTATTTACCTGTGAATTGCTGTTCTCTGTAGCTACTGTGGTTGTTTTTTTGCCGCTTTCAGGCATACGTTATCCTCGTTCATAATTCTTATATTCTATCGGCACTTTTTGAAATTTATTGACTACAACTCATAATTTTAAAAGCAATTTTATCTTTTTAGTTATCTGTCCTAAAAGTAAGCTTTAAAGCAGTCAGGTGTAACCTGACTGCCATAAACTTGATCTTTGTGTACTGAGATTTAAGCAGTACTAAGCTATATGCTTATCTGTGGTCAGTGCCTTCATGACATAATCAAAAAAGCCTGTGTTATCTATCTTTAAATAAATGTTGTTACCAAAGGTAACCGCACCATTTTCTATGGTGTAGCTTGCTACATCAAAAGACAGAGTCTTAGCTTTATGATCTTTAATTAAAACTACCCTCTTATTAGTTACTACTAGGATACCTTCTTCTTTAGAGAAAGAATAAAGGACATCAGCTAATACTCTTTTAACAAATTTAGGGAGAGTACTGTTTAAATGGTAAATTCTGTCTGAGAAAGTAGCGATGATGTTCTCTTCATCCTCACAGACGTAATCGTCAACCTCGATTACAAAGTTAGCCTCATCATTACCGCCTACGCAGTATAAAAGGTTATTGTTCTGAGCAATGAACTTTGCAATTGGATATGGTAGTTCTGAAAACTTAATTTCTAATAATCTTAAAACAGAAATTGCGTTTCTAGTAAAGGTATCGAAATTTGAGAACAGTCTATTTCTGTCATAGCGCTCAATCATATAGTAAAGTAAAAAGATGTATTGAGCTTTTACATCAACCGCGCTCTGTGTAACCCAAGATAAGGTCTTTAAGAGAGCTACTGTATTCTCTGGAGTATCATCAATTAAGTTGTCTGCTAAAGCCTTATTAGACTTTTCACGAGCAAAGATCTCTTTGAAGAAATACTTTGGACCAATCTGACGCATTCTGCTTCTGTAATTATGTAAAAAACCGTAGGTATCATCACCTGGTTCAATGAGTTTTACATCTGAATTGAGATATACCCTAGCACTTCTTTTAAAGACAACCTTACGGTTATCGTTATCTTTAAATACCAAGTAAATAGAGATTAAAAGAGGTATAGCGCCTAAAACAAAAGGATATAATCCCTGTTTAAAGTCGCCATCCCATAAGAAAGGTAATGATACAAACAGGTTTAACCAACCGTACCAACCTAAGAATCCCTGTAGACGGGTTACAAAGACACCATCTGGAAAGATAAACATAGAAATTCTGTAATTAAGGTGAGTTAAAACTAGTGATAAAACTAGTAAAAAGAATAAGATCAAAAACATGGTCAGTTCTCATTTTTTATTAAATTTATTGTGCAAACTATCATAACAGTATCTTAGTACAAATTTCGTGACTGTACGTTTAATTATTTGATAAAAAATGAGATTTGCACTGAAAAAGACTTATTTATTTTTCCTTAGGACAAAATGATAACGTTTTAGTTATTATAGTAAGAAATTCAAAGAGAGTTGCTCGATTTAGAATTTAAAACCTTTTGTTTTAACAAACTCAAGCCACTTTTTATCATCCACAGCTACACCTTTTGAAGGTTCATAGACATGTGTTTCATAAAAGTAGTTTCTCTCGCCTAATATAGCAGTATCGGTAAGATAGGTCATCTCAGAGTTTACTTCAAAGCCATCGGTTTTAGCTCTGTGATTTGTAAATGCTACGAAAAAGATTGGCTTGTTTACTTTCTCATCAACACAGAACTGATAGTGAAGTTCACCTCCTTTTAAGTTACAGAACTTTCTGTATTTTGATTCAAGGTAGTTGTATGAGACATCATAGATGCCACGGGTTCTGTAGATATGAACGTGAGAGTCATCAGTGTCTTCGAGTTTTTCTAAATTGTAGAAAAACATTCTTTGCTCTAGTGTCTTGGTAAACTCAACAGCAGTTTGTGATTGAGCTAGTTTTGCTTCTTGCTCTAGAACTTTAGGATCACTTGTACATGAGGCTAAAGATAAAAGAGCTAAAGATAATAGCGCTAACTTAGTTTCTTTCTTAGCAAAACGAGTTGTTTTTAAAGCCATATCGTTAACTACGTTCATAATCTTTTGCCTCTGTCCTACTATCTTACTTTACTTAATCTGACCTGAGTTTTAGTCAATTATAATATACAAATACTATCTTGGCAGTGACAATAACAGGTTGTTAATGTTGTCGATAGTTCTTAAGTTTTGTCTTAAGAGCTGATGATGCTCTCTTTTACCAATTGATGATTTGCCCTCTTCATTTACACGATTAGGATTGGTAAGCATATTACATTTGTCAGAAAGCCCTTTGCTTCTTTCGCTCTCTTTACCTATAGTGTTTGATACCTTAGTTGTGATCAGGATAATCCTCTAAGATCTTCTTTAACTCATTAGCTATTCTCTTGTCAGAGACAGAGATCTTCACACCTAACTGCTGGGCAAAATAAGATACACGCAGTTCTTCAATTAACCACTTAACCTCGATAAGAGCATCAGGTACTACCTGATACTTGTATCTTGAAAGAGTGTTTTTATAAAGCTCGTTTACCTCTTCAATCTTACGTGTATACATAAGATCACGATTTACATCACGAGATAGTTTATCGATTCTATAAATAATCGCCTCAAGATAACGTGGCATCTGCATTAAGTGCTCAAGTTTGGTTGAGCTTACAAAGCCTTTATAAACTAAAGAGTCTAATTGTGAGGCAATATCTTTATAGCTGTAAGCTACAGAGAGATTTATCTGTCCTTTTAAAAGACGTCTGATTTCATGGACTTTAAATAAAATCTTGTCTACAAAAGAGCATAGATACAGAGCCTTATCATTTAAATCAGCTCTTACCTTTTGCGCTAAGTTATTAAAGCTCGTCTCATCATAGCAAGGAGCATGATTTTCCTGCATGATTAGATCAATTGAGCCTAAAACTAAGTCAGAAATTAACTCCTTTACAGAGCCTAAAGGCTGATAGTACATAGAGAGCTTTGACTTATTTGGTAAGTGTTGCTCAAGATAAGCTGTAGGCTGTTTAATTGATAGAGACAATAACTTTCTCTGTCCCTGCCACATGGCTTTTTCCTGTTTAAACTTACTGTCATAAAGCTCTAGAGCTACACCATTACCTTTGTCGGTTAAAGCAGGATAGGCAGTAATTTCAATAGAGCCCTGCTTAGTTACCTGCTCAGACTTAATCGTACCAAAGGTCCAGGTAGAACTTGGAGCACTCTCTTTATGAGTTTTAACTACTTTCTTTAGAACATCCTGAACTTCACCCTGCAGTGATTGAGATAAAGCTTCAAAGTTACGACCTTTCTTAATTACATTGCCCTTTTCATCTTCAATTGCAAAGATCATAAAGAGGTGTTTATCAATTAAAGTCTTATCAAAGTCATCAGCTGTAACTAACTCACCGCCCATACGGGTTAACTCTTTAGCTGACTTCTGATACAGATCGTCACTGCAAGGGGCTCCTAAAGCTTCAGCTAAAGCTTCGGCATAATTTGGAGCAGGGATTAAGTTCTTTCTTAATCTCTTAGGTAATGACTTAATTAAAGAGGTTAAAAAGTCTAATCTTAGGCCAGGGATTTGATATAGAAACTCTTTAGAATTTACCCTGTTCAATACTGCTAATGGGATATGGACAGTTACGCCATCATCCTTTGAGGTAGGATCAAAGACATAGCTTAACTTTAATTTAAACTTGTCCTGTATCCAGAACTCAGGGAAATCCTGCTCCTGAATTTTATTAAAGTTATCTTTGGTAACTAACTCTAATGAGAAATCCAGATAATGAGGATCCTGTTTTACTTTCTCTTTCCACCATTTTTCAAAGTGGCGGACTGTTACAATATCCTCTGGTAACTTTTTAGCATAAAACTCTTCTAGTACTGTGGAGTCTACTAAGAGGTCACGGCGTCTTAACTTATCCTCAACATGTACCACTTCATCTACAAGCTCAAGATTATGACGGAAGAAGTCATACTTTAACTCAACGTCACCTGCGACCAGTCCATCACGGATAAAGAGTTCACGGCAGAGTTTTTTATCAATCTGACTGTATTGAACCTTGCGTCCCTGAACTATAGGCAATCCATATAAAGAAATGGTCATTGAAGCAATTACCGCGCCCTGCTTTTTAGACCAGTGAGGTTCAGCATAGCTTTTTTTAATTAAGTGAGCTCCGATAGTCTCAACCCACAGAGGATCAATTGAAGCTACAGTTTTAGCAAACAGACGGCTAGTTTCATTTAATTCAGCTGAGCATATCCACTTAGGCTTCTTTTTACATAAAACAGATGATGGGTGAATTACAAATTTCACCCCTCGAGCACCTAAATACATGCCCTTGTCATTATCCTCATAATGGCCAATCTGTGAGAGCAGACCTGAAAGTATGGCTCTATGAATTGCTTCATAAGTAGAAGGAACCTCATTAGAGCGATACTTTAGGCTCTGGCAGGATGCCCTTAACTGACGTAATAAATCAAACCACTCACGTACTCTTAGATAGGAGATATATTCAGTCTTTAGACGTTTGCGAAGTGCCGAATTACTCATCTTAGTCTGCAACTGGCAAATATATTTATATAAGTTCAAATATGAGAGAAAATCAGACTTTTCATCATCAAAACGGTGATGAGCCTGTCTGCTCTGCTCCTGCTTATCTAATGGCCTCTCTCGAGGATCCATTACAGCTAAAGCTGAGACGATTACTAAAACCTCACTTAAAGCACCTTCTTTATCTGCCTGTACGAGCATTCTAGACAATCTTGGATCTGCAGGGATCTTAGATAAAGCCATGCCAATCTTAGTAAGCTCAATCTCATCTGTACCCTTACCTTTAGCGTCATTGATGGCTCCTACCTCTTCTAAGAGTCTGATACCATCAGTTACCTGACGCATCTGAGGAGGATCAATAAATGGGAATTTAGTGATATTACCAAGATGCAAAGCTACCATCTGTAAGATTACAGCAGCTAAATTAGTTCTTAGAATTTCAGGATCTGTAAATTCTGTGCGGGATAAGAAGTCCTCCTCTGAATACAGTCTTACGCAGACACCTTCACTGACACGACCGCAACGGCCTTTTCTCTGGTTGGCACTTGCCTGGGAAATCTTTTCTACAGGTAATCTTTGCACCTTAGTACGTGGAGAGTAACGGCTGATTCTAGCTGTACCAGGATCAATAACATATTTAATACCAGGAACAGTAAGTGAGGTTTCAGCTACGTTTGTACATAAAACTACACGTACAGTTGAGTGTGGTGAGAAGATCTTGTTCTGCTCTGCTGTAGCTAATCTTGCATATAAAGGCAAAATCTCTGTATTTGGAAGATGAGCTTTCTTTAAGAAAGCTGCAATATCCATAATTTCGCGCTCACCTGGTAAAAAGACTAAGGTATCAGCTCTTCCATGCTCTTTAAACAGGAACTTTAAAGCCTTTAGAATGCCGTTGCGTAAATCGAGCTCTTCTACCTCACACTCAGGATCATCCTCATCACCATCCTGCAATCCTAAAGGCATATATTCAACTTCCACAGGATAAGTACGACCTGATACTTCAATTACAGGAGCATTGTTAAAGTGCTTTGAAAAACGCTCGGTGTTAATGGTAGCTGAGGTAATAATGAGCTTTAAATCTTTGCGCTTATTAAGTAACTGTTTTAAATAACCTAATAAGAAATCGATATTAAGTGATCTTTCATGAGCCTCATCGATGATGATGCAGTCATAGTTTAAAAGTAATCTGTCTGAGGCTGTCTCTGACAGTAAGATACCGTCAGTCATCAATTTTATATAACAGTTCTCTGAGGTTACATCAGTAAATCTTACTTTATAACCTACGCTGTGCCCTAACTCTTCACCTAACTCCTGAGCAATACGGGTAGATACGGCACGGGCTGCCAGACGTCGTGGCTGAGTATGACCGATTAGACCATGAAGACCTAAACCTGCTTCTAAACACATCTTAGGAATTTGGGTAGTCTTACCAGAGCCTGTCTCACCTGCGATTATAAGAACCTGGTTATTTTTAATAGCTTCAATGATCTCATCATGCTTTTGAGCTACAGGTAAAGCTTCATCATAGGTGATTTTAGGAAGGCTTTGCTTTCTGTTTTCAAAAAAGGCTTTGTACTTTTCTAAATCCTCAGAGATCTTTAACTGCAAGTCTAAAAGCTTATCAGCATTGCTTACAGAATTATCCTCACTTTTACCCTGTTTGTCTTTTGGTTTTATATAACTCAAAGAGAGCTTTTTAAGCTCTCTTGACAGGTTAAGACGATGTTTATAAGTTAAATTATCAAATTCAGCTTTGACATTTCCTATAAACTTTTCAAGTTTTGGATCTAAGTTTTTATCTAAGTTATTATTCATTTAGGTTTTATCTAATTTAAAAGGCAAGTTGCCTTGCCTTTATCATAAAAATTGTGTGTTAACTGTGTGCTGTAAGCTTAGCTTTTAAAATAAAAGCTAACGATATTCACAGTCATCGTTAATGCTGTCAAAGAGTTGAGCCTGCGCTAATTTTCTGCGACGACGCAAGTCCTCTTGCTCACTCTTGTGTAAGTTTAATTTTGCCTTTCTTAAGCGTTCAAATTCAGCAGCTCTCTCGGAGGCTAAATACAGACCTGCTCTGCGTATTTTATCTCCTTCAAGATCAACTACCACTAAAGTAACTTTAATGAGGTTTACCATATCGCCAGCTTTTGGATAACCACCGATATGATAAGACATCAAATCACCTAAAGTTAGAGTTTTCTCAAATGAGGTTAACTCAAAATCAAACTGTTTAGCTAAATCAACCATTGGGGTTGAGGCGGCATAAATCTTATCGCCATGATACAGAGGATGGCTCTTAATTCTGCTCTCATGAGAGAACAGTGCATTTAATAAAGTCTCATCAGCATCAGTACCAATCATGGAAATGATGTCACCTATTTTAATTACAGTATCACCATGACACTTGATCATTTTACCGTCTCTAAAGATAGCAGCTACAGTAGTGCCCTTTGGAAAGGTAATTGAACGTAAGGTTCTGTCATTAAATGAAGGCTCTTTAATGCGATAGTTCAATAACTCATAGTCATTAGAGAGCATGATACCTACATCTGATTTGGTAATAGGTGTCAGCATCGATGGCGCATAAACCTTTAAAAGTTTAGCTAAAGGTAAAATTAAAGAGCCCTGGAAGAGTAAAGATACAATTACTACCACGAAAGCTACATTAAAGTACAGCTGAGGGTTATCAAGATGCTCAAATACTGGATAGATAGCAAGTACAATAGGCACAGAACCTCTTAATCCCACCCAGCTCATAAAGATAATGTCTCTTTTGTTATAAGACTTAAAAAATGGTTTTATGCATAAGAAGACAGTTAGAGGTCTTGCAATTAAAGTAATCACCACAGCAATTACTACACCTGGGAACCAGAATTTCACCATCTCATGAGGTGTAACTAAAAGACCTAACATTAAGAACAGAGTGATCTGTGATAACCAGGTAAAGCCTTCAGATACAGGCAGGATGTAACTTACCTGTCTGGTCTTCTGATTGCCTACACACATACCAATGATAAAGATAGCCAAGAAGCCTGAGCCTCCCAGGTATGAGGTAATAGCAAAACCAATTAAACCTAAACCAATAACGAGAATACTGTAAAGACCTACACCTAAGGATAAGGTTGAGACAATAATACGAGCGATAAAGCCAATGAAGACGCCCATGACAATACCAAAACCAAACTGCTGCACAAAGAAGATAAGAGCATCAGTAAATGAAGTGGCCTTTTGAGAAGCGAAGGCAATCATGGTGGTAGTCAACAAAATTGCCATAGGATCGTTAGTTGCTGACTCAATCTGCAGAGTATTAGATACATTTGACTTTAAAGAAATGTTCTTATCTTTACCTAATAAAGAGAACACTGCAGCAGCGTCAGTAGAACCTACGATACAGCCTAAAAGTAATGCCTGAATTAAAGAGATATCAAGTAATAAATAAGCAATTAAACCTGTGATACCGGATGTTAGGATAACACCTACGGTTGCTAAAACAGCAGATTCAGCTGCCACATTTTTCATCATAGAAAAACTGGTACGCAAACCACCGTCTAGCAGGATCACCGCAAGCATTAAGTTTGCAATAAAGAAAGCTGAGGAGTAATCAGTATAGTACAGGTGCAGGATAATACCGTCTTCACCCGTTAACATACCAATTGACAAGAACAGTAACAGTAACGGGGTACCAAAGAAGGACGATAATTTTGAAGCCAGAATAGCGAAAGTTAAAAGAATACCAACTATGAGAAAGGCATAGTTCATGTCAAATTCTGGCATGTATCCTCCAATGAACTGCTCTGATATAGGTTTATAGGTTTATAGGTTTATTAAGCCATAAATGTAAACGGCTCTTAAAGTACCCTTTTTATGGTACTTACACCTCTTGGTTTGATTAAGTCTTTTATTGTTTTATAAATTTTCGATTTTTAATTCTTTGTATATTTTAATCTAGAAAGGGCTTTAAATATAGGCTTAATGACGATATTTACTCACTTGTTCATGCAAATGTTTTTCATATAAACTCAATTTTCTAAAAAATAACTGTTTTTAGAAATACAAAAAGTTAATTTGATCAGGATCATAGCTTTTACAACTCATAAAAAACTCTCTTTTTATAAACACTATATATCTTCATTAAAAATATATGTCCATTTTAGTGCATACATGCACCATGGTTTATTTAATTGATTTATAAATACTTTTTATAAATCTAATCTTAAGTACGGTAAATATTCTTTGGTTTTACTAAATATCACGCACTATTAATGTGAGATAGGGCTTTAAGGTTGTTTCTTTGTGGTAACATCAACGACATGGCTTAAGGCATAACCAATGCCTGCCACATAGATTTTTAACTAAGATACAGCATCAAAGGAGCTGTTATTTATGTGTTCAATTTTCGGTATTTTTGATATTAAAGAGCATCCTGAAGCTCTTCGTCAGACTGCACTTGAGAACTCAAGACTGCAGTTGCACCGCGGTCCTGATTGGGAAGGTATTTATCAGGGCGATCATGCAATTATTGTTCATGAGCGTCTGTCAATTGTTGATCCTCAGAATGGTGCTCAGCCTCTATATAATGAAGACAAGTCTATTGTTTTGGCTGTTAATGGCGAAATCTACAATCACAAAGATCTGAAGAAAGAACTTACAGTTGATTACAAGTTCAAGACAGGTTCAGATTGTGAGGTAATCATCCCTCTATATGAAGAATTCAAGCGTACTGGTAAAAACTTTGTAGACAGATTAGTAGGTGACTTTGCTTTCGTTATCTATGACGCTAAAGACAACACTATCTTTGCAGCCCGTGATCATATGGGTATTAACCCTATGTATGTTGGCACTGACAGAGAAGGTCGTTTTTACGTAGCCTCAGAAATGAAAGCTTTAGTTAACGTTTGTGACTCAGTAAAAGAATTCCCACCACGTCATTACTTATACACTAAAGACGGTGACTATGAGTTTAAGCAGTACTACAAGCGTGACTGGTTCGAGTATGACAATGTTAAGAACGATCCTGCTGATGTAAAGAGTTTAAAAGATGGTCTGATGGATGCAGTTCGTCGTCAGTTGATGTGTGATGTACCTTACGGTGTATTACTCTCAGGCGGTCTTGATTCATCTGTAATTTCAGCTATTGCCAAGTTCTACTCAGAAAAGAGAGTTGAGGATGACGGCAAGTCACAGGCATGGTTCCCAAGATTACACTCTTTTGCAATCGGTCTTGAAGGTGCACCAGATCTTAAGAAAGCTCGTGTAGTAGCCGATTACTTAGGTACAGTTCATCACGAAATTCACTATACAATTCAGGAAGGCTTGGATGCTCTTCGCGATGTTATCTATCACATTGAGACCTATGATGTAACTACTATCAGAGCTTCAACTCCTATGTACTTAATGGCACGTTACATCAAAGCTATGGGCATTAAGATGGTTTTATCAGGCGAAGGTTCTGATGAGATCTTCGGCGGTTACCTATACTTCCACAAAGCTCCAAATGCTAAAGAGATGCACGAAGAGTTAGTAAGAAAGTTAGATCAGTTGCACTTATATGACTGCCTAAGAGCAAATAAGTCTCTAATGGCATGGGGTGTTGAAGGTCGTGTTCCATTCCTAGATAAGAAATTCTTAGACATCGCAATGCACTTCAATCCTGAAGCTAAGATGTGCCCTGGTAAGGTTATCGAAAAGAAGGCTCTAAGAGAGGCTTTTGACGGTATGTTACCAGAGGAAGTTCTATGGCGTCAGAAAGAGCAGTTCTCTGATGGTGTAGGTTACTCATGGATTGATGCTCTGCGTGACTATGCTGAAGAAAAAGTATCTGACAGAAAATTTGCTGAGCGTGAGGTAAGATTCCCAGTAAACACTCCTTTAACTAAGGAAGCTTACTTATACAGAGAAATCTTTGAAGATCTGTTCAAGTTACCATCAGCTGTAAAGACTGTTCCATATGGTAAGTCTGTAGCATGCTCTACCCCTACTGCTATTGCATGGGATGCTAAGTTTGCAAAGATGAATGATCCATCAGGTCGTGCAGTTACCGATGTTCATGAAGAAGCTTATGAGATGGGTCACAAGATGTAATTGTCTTAAGACATTACATGTATGAACCATTGATAGCTTTTAACAAAGCTATCAGATAGATTTTAAATTCTGTTCATTGGTATTTATATCTTACTCTTTTAAGGTTCAGCGCAAGCTGAGCCTTTCTTTTATCCTAAAGTTCCTCCTGTTTTTATCGTTACAAAACTGATTTAATCTTAACTTTTTAGACAAGATCACCTATCTGTAACTTCAATTTCTATGGCTCTATTAAAGTTCTGTATAATCACTTATAGCTTATTAACTTTAGTTCACACCATGAAAAACATCTCCTGTATCTTAAAAACTCTTATGGCATTTGCCTGCCTTTTATTTACAACCTCAGTGCTCACAGCCTGCAGCTCCACCACCGATAACTCTCAGCCACCTACTCCTTATGAAAAGATTGGTGATGTAACTGAGCTTACAAAGTATGTTGAAAATGGTAAAACCACCTTAGGTGAACTATTCACTCATCTAGCCCCAAGTACAGCAAGCTCTGATTATTTGCTAAATACAGTTCTCTATACTGGTAACCTAAAAAAGGACCATAAAAGAGTTTTAGTAGTGCAGTACTGGGCAAGATATCCTGGCTTAAGATACAAGCCAAACGCTGTATGCAAAACCACTAAGAACATTATCATCACCTTAAAAGATGACAACCTAAATGCTGACAATATTGTTGAAGGTGTTTATTACACTGGTGCCTCATATGCAATTAAAAGTGTCATCTTCAGTAAATCTACTGAGTATTATCATGAGTTAACAGAGCAAGAGCTAAAAGATTCAATTAACTTTGACTGGAGTAAGGTTTATTTCCAGTCAGTAGTTTTAGATAGTGCTAAAGCAGACTCTAAAAAAGATAAAGATGAAATGCAGATCGTATCAGATCAGCTAATACCAGTACTTTATGAAGCACCAGAACTGAAACTTGTAGATGAAGAGATGTTTAAGAAAACAAAACTTGCTTTTGGCAACTATTCTGACACCTCATCTGACACCGCCATTGTGCCAAAGATTGAAAAAGAAACTGACCACTATGATTATGTGGAAAGAGGCTTTGAGCTTCCTTCATGGTCCTATCGCGTAGGCTTCGATTTCTTCTTGGTGGGCGTTTTTCACGGAATCACGTATCATTCTTTATAAAGAGTGATAAGAACAGAAGTCTTTACCTGTATAATTAAAATAACAAAATTACCAACACCAAATTTCAAAATATAACCACAACTGGTGTTGGCAAATCCAGTTTAAAGATGAGGTATCCTTTGAAGGTATTCAAACTTGTATTAAGGCTTATAGCACTTTTGTGTGCAACAACTTTCCTTACAGGATGTGCCGGCTTTGCTGAGGATCTTGGTGATGTCAATGAAATTCGTTATTACGTGACAAAAGATCAATCAACTGTAAAATCAGTTCTCTATAGGATGAATAATCCAAACGTAGAAAAGCGTAGCTATGATTACTATGTTTCAAGAAAACTCTATGAAGCAACCCTGGTCAGTTCAGGCAATAAGCTCTTAATTGTCCATTATTATGTAGATTTCCCTACAAAGTCACAGCCATATAGAACTTTAAAAGACATAGTGTTCTTACTTAATGATGACAAGCTCTCAGAAGACAGCATTATTCATGACATCAAGACCTTTGGTGCAGCTTACCTTAAAAACGAAGGCATCAATGAGTACTATGCAATGTCAAAGAAAGAGCTAGAGGCTTTTGACAATATGGGCGAAGAATATATAGCATCATCTAATAAAACAGGTCAATTCAAATCAGAGCTTGATCTTACAGAAGAAAAGCTCATAAAAGCAGAAACAACCGAGTTATTTGGTGAGATTGACGATTTAAAAGTCGTTGAAGATAAGCAACTAAATTCTTTAGGTGTTACTGATATAGAGAGTATCTTAACAGCACCTAAAATACGAGTTGTAAAAGTCTCTTATCTCATGTACGGAGCAGCCATAGCGCTTGCAGTTGCAGAAGCTGTATTACAAGCAAAGCAACAATAGCTACAACTTTTTTATAAGATTCTTATATTGAAAGTTATTCAAGAGAGCTTACACTTGTTAATTTTGAAATAAAAAAGCTATGTCGGATTTTGTCTAACATAGCTTTTTGTTTAACGTGGCAAGACAATCTTTTCTATGAAAGATTGCACGAAAGATTACTGGTGCATAAAGAAGCCAATAATTAAGATGATGCTTACGCCCCACATAACTGGAGTTACCTGACGGTATTTACCAGTGATCAGCTTTAATAGACAATAGCTTGCAAAACCGAAGCCAAAACCATTACCAATAGAATAGGTCATTGGCATCATGATCACGGTTAAGAAAGCAGGAATTGATTCAGAGAAGTCTGTAAAGTCGATACCCTGTACATTCTTCATCATCATAGCACCAACTACGATAAGAGCAGGAGCTGTTGCATAAGCAGGAATTAAGCTTGCAAGTGGTGAGAAGAAGAATGCTAATAAGAAACAGATACCAACAACTACTGCGGTAAGACCAGTCTTACCACCAACGTTAACTCCAGCTGATGATTCAACATATGAGGTTACAGCACAGGTACCCATGGTTGCTGATAATAAGGTACCAACAGAATCGGTCATCAGAGCTCTATCGCAGTTTTCAATCTTACCGTCTTTATCTACAAGACCAGCAGCCTTGGTAACACCGATTAGAGTACCGATATTATCGAATAGCTCAACAATGGTGAAAGTAAAGATGATTGAAATTAAACCATAATGGAAAGCACCTACAAGATCCATCTTTAAGAAGGTCTCCCCCATACCAGGGAAAGAGAAACTTACAACATCTGAGATGCCCTCAGGAGCCTTAGTTACGCCAAAGATCATTCCAATTACTGTTACGGTCACGATACCGATTAACATGGCTGCTCTGATTTTTAAAGCTAAAAGAGCGCCAATGATGAGTACACCTAAAAGAGCTAGATCAACTTTGGGATCAGAGAAAGTACCTAAGGTGATCTTTGTAGCAGGAGATTCAACAATCAGATTTGAGCTTTGAAGACCAACGAAAGCAATAAACATACCGATACCGACTACGGTTGCAGATTTTAAACTCATTGGTACAGCATCAATAATCATCTGACGCAGTTTGGTAACAGTCAGCACAAAGAAAACTAAACCTGATACAAACACAGCACCTAAAGCTGTTTCCCAATTCAAGCCTACAGTCTTACATACATAGAAGGTAAAGAAGGCATTAAGTCCCATGCCAGGAGCCATAGCAACCGGAAGATTTGCAAAAAGGCCCATTGCAATAGTACATAAAGCAGCAGACCAGATAGTTGCAGCAACAGCTGCTTCTACAGGGATTCCTGCTTCTTTTAAGATTGATGGGTTAACAAAAATAATGTAAGCCATTGCTACGAAAGTAGTAATACCGGCAATGATCTCAGTGCGGACATTAGTTCCTTTAGCTTTTAATTTGAAATGACGATCTAAAAAGCCATGATCGTTCTTTGAGATGGTGTCAGACATAATTTCCTCTGAATGAAAAATACCTGCTATAAAAGCGCTTTCAGTATATTTGAATTTACCTTAGTGTCAATGCTGATTGAATAAGAAATCGACTTTTACCAAGATTTGATAAATATCGTATTCACTAATGTGCTGACAAGCGTGCATATGCAAAACTTCTAGAGTGTTTTAAGACTGCTTTTGAAGAGTTTATTAAGAATTTTTGCAGAGAAAAATGGAGGCTTTATAAAGATACTTATATTGAGCTAAAGGTATATATTGTGTTGAATGCAAATATATTGAGAATAATTCCATACTTTGATGGTATTTAGTTTTACCTGATGGTCAGGCAAAACAAAAAGCTACCATGATGGCAATAAAACCAATCACTATCAAAAGAGTCAGTACTAAACCTACAAATAGATAAAGCAATACCTGTATAACACAGTTTTGTGCTTTCTGGATGCTTTTTTAAGGTTATAAAACCAAAGACAATACCTAAAACTGCTAAAGCTACACCTAAGAAACAACCTGCACCAGTAAAAATACTTATGATGGAGACAATTCCTAAAACAATCGGAAGATATTGCAAATGATAATCCTTACACTGATGCATTAGATGGGATGATTTATATTTGATGCAGATAATATTAGCCACATAAAATTTATACTATCTATTGTACATTCATTTAGTGTAAATGTTCAAATTTATTTTGGGATTCAATAATTGTGCAAACATTTTTTGATATGAGTTAATCTAAATACAATTCAATCAAATGATAAATAACCATAGCTATGCCTGTTGATGAAACAACAAACCCAGAACAAAAGATATTTTCGTCTTTTTTGTCTAATTCAAAAGGAATCGTATAGATAAAGACTACTCCTAAAATTCCCAAAATTGCTCCTAAGATAAAATATGACCAAGCAAAAAAGCTTATGAGTGATGCTATTCCAAAAGTAAGAGGAAGATATATCCAAAATCTCAAAATTCTCATTTTGTACTCCTGACAGAGTAACGTATAAATCTTGTACGATTTATTTTATGTACACTTAATGTAAGGGTGCAAGCGGATTTTTAGGATTATTTAGTAATCAAATCATTTTTCTGAAAATTAAGCTCTATTTGCTATAATTCATGCGTTACAAACAGTATAAGTTGCAAGACTTCAGTACTTGTTTATCAAGATCATTTATCAGAAGAAAAAGGTCAAATGGAAGAATTAGGTCTTACTAGAGTTCCTTACTATTCAGAACTTAGTGTGTTTAATCGAGATGATGTACCAAATGATGCTGTATGCCTAGTGCTTTCAGTTATGCTCTATTGGCATTCACTAGAAAAGTGCCAGAGATTTAATGCAAGAAATCATGTGCACCTTTTAGCCCGTAATTTAAGAAGAACTCCTGAATGTGTCAAAGAGTGCCTAGACTATCTTACAAGCTTAAAGATCTTAGATAAAAAAGAAGAAACTATCACCACAGAAAGTGACAATCCTGATAAAAAGACCAAATTAAACGAGTTCTATACCCTAAACTTCCATGTACTCCATGATCTGTTAAAAGAGCATAACCTGAATATTCCTGTAAAGATCCTGCGTTTGGCAAGTGACGATTACTTTGATATCTACTCATATTTATCACCAAAGAGAATGCCTTTAGTACAAGGTCTTGTAGGTATGGTCAAAGGTGGCATTTATGATGAGGCTGCTTTAAATGTCTGCAAGGTTATCTGTGGTATCTGCAAAGACAGTGACTATGAGGAGTTCTCATATAAGGCATTAGCTCCAGGCTGGAGAATGTTAGCTCAGCCACCTGCTACAGCAGAGGACGTCGTACAAAGATATTTAAGAGAAGGAGAGCGCTCTGTAGATATTGATCTTATGGATGGATCTTTCTTTATGCCAGATGGTGATTACTTCGGAACAGAAAAGCATAAGATTTGGCATTCAGGTAAAAGTAAAGAACCTAGAGTTCTAGCTACTGCTTTATATCTTTGCTTTACAGCTTTAAGTCATGATGTAGAGTTTTATTCAGATCTAGATCTTGAGGAGCTAAAGGATGGCTTTGAACTTCTGTATAAATTTACAGGATTAAAAGGCAGATTATCTGAGGTGTACTTTAACTATAAAGACTTTACAGGAGATGCTCTTGTAAAGGCTAAAGTAGAGTACCAAAAGATATTAGAATCATTATCATAGATCATATTTGCCACAAGGTAATAATCAAATCCTTAAGGTGGTAGTTTTACTTGTGGCCAAATACTAAATTGCCTAAATTTGAGCCTTCTCAATAATACACTGATGAGTTTTAGTGTCTTTTGAGTAGTTAATACCTACTAACAGAACTTCACCTTTATAGTCTTTAAAGAACTGCAGGTAGTTCTTCTCTTTAATTTGTGTAATAGCAGATTGAGCTGACTTATCATACTTTAACTCAATTAAAAGAGCTGGCTTGTTTACACCAGGCTTTGGCAGATACACTAAATCAGCATAGCCTTTTCCTGTAGATAAGTCTCGTACTGCGTTATAGGTATCAGTAGTACTTAAAACTAGTGATAATGAGATTACACATAACAATGAGTTCTCGTCATTGTAAGTTAGAATTGAAGTATGATCCTGATGGGCTTCATCAAAGACTTTAGCTACAGCATCAGAATTTAATGACCAGATATCATTTAACAGGTCATATGACTTGCTTATAAGATTATAGACACCAGAGTATTTTTCATTATCTTCAACGATATTTCTAAACTGCATTTTGATTTCTTCATTTGGAATATGAACTACAAATTTAGAAATATTGTCTACTCTGATATCTGAATCTGGTTTTATTGCGAGGTACCCTAAATGAATGAGCAGAGTTAATACATCGTTCTTGGTCTTAAATGTAACCATATCATTTTGGAAATTTAGCTACATTCACAACAACATCTTCGCCTGCAATTAACTTTACAATATCATCTCTTAAGCCTTCCATGTTCATATCAATATATTCTTGAAGGCTTTCAAAAGTTTTCTGTTTTGGTCCAGTAACTTCCAAATCTTTTTCTGCTGATGCTCTTTACTACAGAATTTGGATTATAAATATGAGGGACATCTGTAAAAGAGTAGCCATCATACCATTGCTGCATTTGATTAAAATTCATCTTGAATTCGTTACACAATGACTGAACTTCCTTCTCTGTAAAACCAATAAATGGAGCAAAGTTATCAGGATCAGTCATTGAAAATTCATTGAACATATTCAATGCACTCTGGTTACCGTACTTCTTAATCGGAAGAATACCTGTCATGTAGGCTAGAGCAATATAGGACTGATCTTTAAAGATACCTTCTAACCATTCAAGATATAGTTTTAAACTTTGAGCATCTTCTTTTTTCTCACGCATGATGCGATCCCATTCATCAATAATGAAGACAAAAGGAACTTTGCTGTCAGAGAATACATCGTCTAAAGATTCGTACAATTTGTTAGGAGAATTGAATACAACTTGCGGATAAGCTTCTTTTAATTCTTTTACTATTGAAGATGTGACAGACGAAATCATTTGATTAACATCATGACGTGCGCTATTAAACTCTAGCGACATGTTAATGAAAATAACATTATATTGATTTAAATGTTTTTTATAGCTTGTAGATTTTGCAATTTTGAGTCTATCAAACTGGGATGAGCTGTCTTCACCTCTTGAATAGTAAGAACATAGCATTTGTGCTGTTACTGACTTTCCAAAGCGACGAGGTCTACTGAGACAAAAATATTTTTGCTTTGTCTTTATACATTTATTTAGGATCTCAATTAAAGGAGACTTGTCAACGTATATAAAAGAATCTAATGATTCTTGAAAAAGATTTTTCTCCTTATTTAAATACTTCGGCATTTTATCTCCTCCAGCGATGGAATTGCTTTACATTCCTTACTATATATGGAAGGTTGCCATTTTCACACTACAAAAAAGAATTAAAAAAACAGAAAAAATAAGAAACATAATTTTTTCTGATACTAAATAAATAATAAGAAAAAACCATAAAAAATTTTCAAAAAAGCTTCAATTTTTTGCATTTTTTGCCAGTAAATTGTCTGTTCTTAAAAATTTGCCCTGTACACTGCCTCAATCAAATCTTGAGGAAAATTTAATGTTCTTTAAATCAAAATCTGTAGAAAACAGTTTTCAAACCAAAGATCCTACCTGGTTAATTGTGTTAGGTTCTTCAATGCTGTTTGTAACCTGTATCTTTTGTGCCTTAGATGGCGCATCACTATCATCATCTCTGTCATTTGGACTGGTGATCTTACTGAATGTGCCTATCTATGTGGGCATGTTCAAATATGAACCTGACTCTGAGCATTCTAATGAATACTACCTTTGTGACAGTGAGTTGTATAAGCTCTCTGGCTACGAGGAAGTGCCAATCTTAGATAAAAACAGTAACTATAAGTTTACAGAAGCTACCCGTCTTATCGACAGGCATATTGAATCTCAAAAGGAAGAAAACCGTAACCGTGAGGATTATGTACCTATAAATCTGAATAAAGATGACATTGCAGCACTGACCATGGTCGCTGCTAAAAACATCACCAATAAGCTCTTTATTGGATATGGCTACGAGTTTTTACCAAAGCATGCAAGACGATTGGCAAAACTCCAGGAGCAGGGACTAAAGCAATTGCCTCACGGTAAAGGCTCTGCTCAAATTCATAATCTGGAAAGACGCCATAAGCCTCTGTTCATGTCTTTACAGAATATTAAAGATCATGCCATTGTTTTTGGTACTACAGGCGCTGGTAAAACCAGATTCTTTGATCTTTTAATTACTCAGGCCATAGAAAGAAACGATACTGTCATCATTATCGATCCTAAAGGAGATCACGATTTAAAGCGCAGAGCTCGTAGAATCTGTGCCTGTACTCATCGTGATGGTGCTTTCCATGTTTTAGATGTTAAAGATCCAAATTTAACCACATCTGCTTTTAACCTCTTTGGCTCATCCACAAGTGCCTCTGATATTGCAGATAAACTGTCATCTCTTATGAAGCAGTCAACCTTTGATACTGACAGCTTTGCAAGCTATGGTCAGGAGGCTGTAGCCTGTGCTGTAACTGCCTTAGATTGTCTTGATTTACCTGTTGATATCTACCATATCTGCAATCATGCCAATATCGAAAGCTACTTTGACGGCATGGTAGCAGGTCTGTCTAAACTTACAGCTAAAACTCAAAACCGAGATCTTGCTGTGTACTTTGCAAGACTCTTAAAAGGCTATTCTATTGAAAAGCACCTTTACACTCATGTAAGAGATTTCTTAGTAAGCATTGGCGATGAAGCTCAATTAGATGGTATTTCTGATATAAGCGAGGATAGTCTTTTAGATCCAGAGGTTGCTTTATCTTTAACACCAGAGCAGTTATCAGCTCTTAAAGAGAAAGTAAAAGCTCAAAATGATAAGAAAAATATCGTTGAAGCTCAAATTGCAGATACAGATGCCTCAGCAAGTACAGCAGATAATACTGATAACGGCAGTATCAAGACAGGTAATTCTGCTGATGACAGCAATACCAAAAAAACAGAAACTGACACTAAAGAGACTGAAGTAAAACCTAAAAGACGAGGTAGGCCTCCTAAAAAGAAGCTTGAAGATGCAACTTCAGGTACTGCTTCTGATACAGCAAATAACTCAGGTAAAAGCAAAACTGAGACTAAAAAGTCTACAGCTAAAAAGAGGACTGCCAAAACTAAGAACGTAAAAATTCAGGTCAAGGCAGCAGCTTTTCTTACCTATTACAAGTATCTAAAACAGCATGCAAATCTTGATACTGATCCTGAGTTTGAAAAGCTGATATCTATGACTGTAAAAGAACAGTCTTTCTTTGAAAGAACCACTGCAAGTATTAAGACCGTACTTAATACCTTAAACAGTTACAACCTAAAACAGATCTTGTCAAAGAGTCCAACTCAAACCGATTTTTCAGATATCTACCAGAAGAATAAGGTCTTTTACTGCGCCTTGCATTCAATGTCCAATGCCTCCTTAAGCTCATATGTAGGTAAGTTGCTTTTATCAGATCTAAGCTCTTTTGCAGATCATATTTATTCAATGGATGAGGATTTACATGCTCTTAATAATCATAGTACAAATGATAGGTTGCGCCATGCTGATGATGTATTTAGTAAAGTAGACAGTGCTTTAAATACCAGTTTAGATGGCAACCTAAATAGCAACATAGGTTGCAAACAAAATTACAATATCAATGACAATTTACACAGTCATGAGGCAGATTTTACTGATGAGGCTGGTGATGATAATGTCGATCCTGATGCAAAGGCTGCCCTAGCTCTTAGTCGTGAACTTGTAAATATGGATGAAATAAACTCTTTTATTGAGGAGAAAAAGGCTGAAAAAGAACAGAAACAGCTTCGTTATAAAGCTTTAAATCCTGAATTTGACAAGGTCATGAGTATCTTACAGGCTCCAAAATTTGACAAGTTAAAGCAAAGACGCAAGGTAAGTATCTTTATTGATGAGGCAAGTGAGGTGGTTAATGAAGCATTACTACAGCTTTTAAACAAAGCTCGAGGTGCCGATTTTTCAATTACGATTGCAACTCAGACATTCTCTGATTTAGCTAAAAGATGTGGTTCTAAAGATGCAGCTATGCAGTTAATTGGTAACTGCAACACTATGTATGCTTTAAGAGTAAAAGATGAAGAGACAGCATCTGTCATCACCTCTTCTTTACCTAATACCACTTTCTATACTAAGAACATCTCTACAGGTATGATGTCTGATACCTATAAAGAGAATTACAAAGACTCAGCCTCTATAAGTGCTAATACCTATATCGACAGGATTTTCCCCGCATCAGCCTTAATGGAACTGCCTAACTTTGAGTATGTGGCAAAACTCTCTGATGGTCGCTTTGTCAAAGGTGTAATTCCAATTCTTACAGACAATAAGGTGCGTGATTAGTATGGTTTTAGAAGATTGTGACTTTACTGCTTTGCATTACTTCCCTGCTTTTAGGATTGATGCAAAGCTCTGCTTGCATCAATTTTCATCTGTTTTATGTTTAATTATTTAGATAACAACCAAGGATCAATACAGGACAGGATCATATGTTCGGTTTTACTTTTAAAACATTAAGACTTTATGTAATCGGTTTTATCATTTTGATGTTTATCTTAAGTGCTGATTACTTAGGCCCCAGTACTAAGGTTATCTTTTATGAAGAATTAGATGACTTTTGCTATATCTTTTCCCATAACTGTGAAGACACACTTGTAAGGATAGGAAAGATTGCTGATTTATTAAGACCTGTCTTAGTAGTAGCAAAGGTTGTGGACTTAGATAAAGTTATCTTATTGCCAGTTATCAGGATCCTCTTTTTGGCAATAGGCTTTGGTAAGTATTTAGTAATGCTGACTTTAGCAGGATTTGCACTTGGCAGAATCTTAAGATTTCAGGCAATTGAGGATTTTAAGACACCAATTATCTTAAAGATTGTAGGTGGATTTTCCTATGAGTTTGTAACCTTGGTTTTACTCGTGCTCTTATTTCAGGCTTTTATATCATGTGCTTACATCTTAACCTTTTTCTTTTTACTTCTACCTGCACTGTGTGGCATCAGGATAGGATCTGCCTGTTAATGGTTTGATAATTACCTGCAGTTAGATAGAGTTGCTTAACTATGCTGTAAAGTTTTACGAGCTGATTTTATGAGCAGTGCTCACTTACAAAGTCATTTACAATTTCTTGTAACTGGTTCTGCTCTTACGATGAGAAAACTGCTCCAATCATCAGAAACAATTACCGAAAAACAGTGCTCCGACCTTAAGAAAATCTTGCTCCAACCTCAAGAATCTCACTAAAAAATCAATCTACGCAAAAAATCTAAATGCGGTAAGATATGAGCATTACTTGATTACACGGAAGTATAAATTACGATCGTAAAATGATCTACCAGGCATTTAAATTAGCATTTCCAAGAACACTACCGATACTAGCAGGCTTTTGGTTCGTGGCTTAGCCTATGGACTGTATATGCATGTATCAGGATTCTCTTTTGTATACCCAATGCTAATGGTCTTATTATCTATGGAGGCTCATTAGAGTTTATTACTGTAGCGATGTTGCTGTCACCATTCAGCCCTGTAGGAGCATTTGTAATAGCGCTGTTAGTACAGGCAAGACACCTTTTCTACGGTATTTCTATGTTAGATAAGTACAAAGGCTTAGGTCTTAAAAAGTACTATCTAATCTTTGGCATGTGTGATGAATCTTTCTCATTGAACTTTACAGCTAAAATTCCTGAAGGAGTTGATAGAGGCTGGTACTACTTTTTCATTACCCTTTTAAATCAGTTCTATTTGGTCTCAGGATCAACTATGGGTGCTCTTATAGGTGATCTGTTACCTCTTAATACCAAAGGTCTTGAGTTTGTGATGACAGCTTTGTTTGTAGTGATCTTTGTAGAGCAGTTTTTAAATGATAAAGAAAAGATAAATGGCTTTATTGGTATTGGTACATCTGTACTCTGTCTTTTAATCTTTAAAGCACAGAACTTTATGATACCAGCCATGCTCTTAATGCTATCTATTATTTTTGGCTCTGTTGTAAAGGTGTATTGATTTACATAAATTCTGATCTATACGTAGAATATAAGAACAGAGGGGGCATGGGTATGTCAGATCAGATTTCAATACTAAGACATATGTTTAAAAGTCTCTCTACTGATGAACAGAGACAGTTTTTAGAATCTTTAAATCATAAAACAGCTGATGTTAATGCTTCAGGATCATTAAAGAGTATTATTCTAAAAAATCACCCAAATACAAAAGCTGACAGATGCTGTTGCCCACATTGTCAGAGTAACAATGTTGTTAAAAATGGAAATGTTAGAGGTATTCAGCGTTTTATTTGCAGGGACTGTAAAAAGACATTTTCGTATTCAACAAATACTATTCCTTATAAGAGCAACAAACCAATTGAGACTTGGAAAAAGTTCTGTGAGTGCATGATCAACAAGTTTTCATTAAGAAAATCAGCTGAAATATGTGAAATTAACTTACATACAGCATTCAATTGGAGACATAAGATTTTAGATGCTCTTCAGAATATGCAAGACGACATTACCTTAAAAGGTGTAGTCGAGACTGATGAAGCATTTTCAGACTGAGTTTTAAGGGAACTAAGAAAGAAAATTTTGAGTTACCTCGTGAGAGTAGACATAGATGACATTCCAACTCTGTGCGAGGTCTATCTAATGAACAAGTTTGTGTGCCTTGTATGGTAAACCATGAAGGAATGTCTATAGGTAGAATTTCAAATCTTGGAAAACCAAAAGTTTCTGATCTTGAAAAAGTCATTAACAGCAGAGTCGAGCAAGGATCGGTATTTGTAACAGACTCACTGAAAGGTTATCAGAAATTTGCAGTTGAAAATGAGTTAACTCATATTAGAATACCAAGAGGTAAATTTGCTTCGGGTGCATTCAATATCAACTCAATCAACAGTTATCACTCTGAGTTAAAAAGGATGATCGAGTTCTACTTTAAAGGAGTAGCTACTAAGTACCTGAATAACTATATTGTGTATAATAACTTTGTAAATTTTGCAAAGAACACATTTAACAATAAGCTAAATAAATCAGTAGATTTTGTGTTTAGTACAAGATGTTTAACCAAAGGTTATTCAATAAAGAATAGACCTGCTATACCTGTTTAAGAAAGGAAAAATATATGCAAATCAATAATTTATCACACGGGGGGGGTAAAAGTTCCGAAACAGTAACTGAAAATCTCTTTAGAGATTTTTATGGTGCTAATACATTTATTGAAAAATCATCAATTCCTGATAAATATGGATTTGTAAGTAAGCAAGGTACGGCTAATAAAGGTTATCCAGATTTCTTTCTTGATAACGGCAATTATGTGATCATCGTTGAAGCGAAAGCAGAATCAATACGAAACGCAGAAGAAGAAGTAAAATTATACATAGAGAATAATAAGATAACCAAACATATTGTTGGAATAGCAATTGCGGGACAAACAAATAACTCATTAAAGGTTACATATTTTTTTAAAAGCACTTTGTCTGAAAAAGTAGAAAAATTTAATTTCTGTAACTGCTTTAAAACTATTGATGATATATCATTAGAGGTTCATAAAAAGGTATATGGAGATGACATAACTGATAAAGATCTAACTAAATTATTAAGTTCATTAAATCAGTTTTTTCATGATTACAAAATTAGAGATTCTGACAGAAGTTTATTTTTCTCTGCACTGTTAATAGCATTAACTGATGCAAACTTTAGAAATATATATAAGAACATTCAACCACCCCCTCATAAAAGTAATACTTATTCATTAGAATGCGAAAATTTAAATACGAATATTCTTACTGCGGTTTCAGAAAAATTAAAAGATAAGGTAAATTCTCATTCAAAAAAATTTGAATGGTTAGCTAGGTTTGCTTTTATTAAAAACATTGATATTCCATTAGATGAGTATATTAATGCAATAGACAGAATAGAGAAAAATGTATATTCATTGGTTGAGAAAAAGGAAAAACAAGATTTACTAGGGAAAGCTTATAAGATATTTCTATCTCGTAGTGGTGCTGCTGAAAACAAAAATATAATTTTAACCCCAGATCATATTAAGTCTCTAATGGTTCGATTAGGAAGAGTAGATTCCCAATCTGTCATTCTTGACACTTGTACAGGATCTGGAGCCTTTTTAATGGAAGCTATGGAAAGGATGGTTGAAGATGCACAAGGTAACGATAAAGTAATAGAAGATATTCATACAAATAGGTTAATTGGATTTGAAATTGATCCTATTTTGTTTTCTTTGGCTTGTTCAAATATGTTTTTACATGGCGATGGTCGTACAAATTTAATATTCGGTAATAGTTTGCTTAGAGAAAATGTACCTGAAGAACTTGAGATATTTAATTACATAAAATCGCTAAAACCAACTCATGTAATAATAAATCCTCCATATGAAAAAAACGAACCCATTTTATTTACAAAGAAAGCATTAGATTTTTTAGATAAAAATGGGCAGTTAATTATTATTATGCCATCAGTTACATTATATAAATCGCAAAATAGGCAAAAAATTGAAGAAATTTTAAAGACAGCAAAGCTTAACTTTATCATAAAACTGCCAAAGAGTGTTTTTAAAGAACAGAAAAGAGATGTATACCCATCAATATTTGGATTCACTAAAGGGGCACATAATCCAAATGATGAGGTGATTTTTTGTGATATTTATGACGATTGTTTAGTATCAGTTCAGCACAAAGGCAGAATTGATAAGAATGAACTTTGGTATGATAAAGACGGTAAAAATAATTTAGAAGCAGAAATCTTTAATATAATTACAAATCATAAAAGTCAACAGATTGTGATCAATGGTAAAAATGTAGGAAACTCTTATAGCAAAAAAATATTTCATAATGGTGAGCTAAAATTATTCTATGGTATTAATGATAATGAGTCTTCTTCATTTGTAAAAATGTCAGACTTATTCAATATGAAAGAAAAAGGATCACTGCAATCCGAAGATAATGATCAAAGTGGTGAATTTGATTTCATAACGTGTGCTGAACAATGGAAAAAGCATTCAACTTTTGATCATAATGAGGAAGCAATAGTTTATGCTATCGAGTCTGAGGGGTCTTTGGGTAGAGCGTCTTACGTTAATGGTAAGTTTATAGCAAGTACTTTAACCATCATAATGACAGTGAAGGATGCGAAAAAATATCCAATTGATTTGGAATTTTATTCCTATTATTTAATGAGCATTAGAGATAAAATTGTTAGAGATTTAGCTTACGGCACTTCTAAACTAACTATTAAGCAAGCAGACCTTTCAGAATATAGAATTGAATACTATCCTCTTGGAGAACAGATTAAGTTAAAAGAAAAAATTAAACAAAAAAAAGAAAAGATAAAAGAGGTTGAATTAGAATTAAACAAATTAAATGCCAGTTTATATACATTCTAACTAATTCTTAAAAGAGTCAAAATCAATTATTTGATTTGTAAAATATAAAGTAGGTAGTGAGTAATAGAATAGATAATGTGTTTTTGCTCTTGCCATTGAGCAAGACTTTCATTTAAACTCATATCACTACATTTCTACAACAGAACCTTATTTTTTTAAGGTACAAGCTAAAGAAAAGCTATAAAGTTGCTGAGACAACCGAAGCATACGTAAGTCGTGATGACGTTAGTAGCGATAAAAATTCTGGTGCAAAACAGGATCTTGATGGCAATAGGCTATGACCATTACAGAACAGTGCATTACTATTGGCCTGTGCGCACTAGGCACTCAGATATGCCGTTTTCTGCCTTTTATCTTATTCTCTGGTAAAAGCTGATTGCCTCACTGCATTGAATATTTAGGTAAAGCTCTACCTTTAGCAGTTTTTGGAATGTTGGTCGTTTACTGTTTAAAAGACGTGTCTTTTGTTCAAAAGGATTATGGTCTACCTGAAATGATAGCTGTGATTGCAACAGCTCTAATTCATGTTTTAAAGAGAAACATGATGCTGTCTATTGCCTTAGGTACAGCAATCTATATGGTCTTAGTCCAGTTTGTGTTTGTAGGTTGATTTGATGAATGATCTGCTGGTTGATTAAAGTTGTAGCTAAAAAGCTTCAGTAAGCAAATAGTTTACAGAAAAATAGAGTAACTCTAAAGAGAGTGTTGGGGCTTTTCAAAGCTAAAAGAGCTAAATAGATTGAGCCTGATAGATTTAAGCTAGTACTTTTAATTGCTGGACATGATCTTCAATCTCTTTGATCACTCTTTTGAAGATCTCATCACTTTTACCTGTAGGATCTTCTAAATGCCAGTTATCATCAAAAGGTCTACCTATAAAAGGACAAGACACATCACAGCCCATTGAGATTGCAAGATCTGGTGTAGGGATGTCTTTAATGAGCTTGCTTTTCTGCCCCTGCTTTTCCATATCAATGCCATAAAGCTCTTTTATAAGCCTTACAGCATCTTGATTGATTTTATCTTTTAAAACAGTGCCTGCTGAATAACATGAGAATTTATCAGAAAGAAGATACCTACCTAGTGCTTCAGCTATTTGGCTTCTGCAAGAATTGTGGACACAGATAAAGGCAATTACTTTCTTATTCATGTTTGAATAATCCTAAGCTTAAAAGGTAAGAAACATCAATAACTCTCAAGAGACATACCTTTATGTGTGTTGATCTATTTTCTTATCAATTGATGAGTAGCATTACTTTATTTTTTTACAAGCTACAGTGCAATCTTTTTTGCAAAAAGCTATACCAATAGCATAGATATCAGTAATCTTTGCAATCTTAGTAAAAGTCTCTGCATAGTTCTTCTCTTCAATCTGACTTAGAGCTATTGCTGCTAATTCATCCATTTCTTCAGCTTTAGAGGTAGCTTTAATCTCAATGATTACAGCTTTGGTATTACGTTCAGCTTTAAAGGTAATATCAGGATATCCATTACCTGCTTCATAGTTAGAGTGGTATTCAGAGACAAGTTTTTCACAACTTGTAAAAATACCATTGATAAAGCCATGGTAGTAATTTTCTAAAGGAGCTTTAGTTGCAGTATCTCTGATTGATACATATTTTTGCAGCATATCAAAGAGGATATTAGAGATATCTACTTGTTGTCCTTTTACTAAAGCATTTACAAACTTACTTGGTAGTTTCAGATTTACAAAGACATTATTAAATCTCTTTTGAATATTCTTAGTAAAGCAGTCTTTAATCTCTAAGTTAGGCAGTCTTACTACAATATCATCGGGATTATTTTCATTTGGAGTTAAAGCATCAGTCTTTTCCCAATCTACAGTTAAGTAACCTGTATGAAGTAATAATGACCAGAAATCATTAGGATCATGCTCTGATAAACAGTCATAGTTCATGGAATCGTTTAACTTAAAGCTAATTGACTTGCCATCAACTAAATCCTGCATCTTTTGAGTATCACTGTCAGTTAAATATCCTAGGTATTCATATACAGCAGGACTTGAGGTTGATGTTGCCCAGTAGTTATTAGCTTTTATAAGTTCGACATGACCATTTAGTTTATTTTTATAATTTTCTTTAATGAAATTTACCACATCCCATGGACAGAACATCTCTTTGTCACAGAACTTGTAACCGTCATAGTTGTTCTTAACAACTTGAGCGTAATCAGCCATCTCATAGTCATCTAAGAACTTATAGGTTTCATCTTTGGTAAAACCGATGATTCCTGTCAAATCCATCTCTGTAGAGAGCACAGTATTCACATATAGGTTATTTACACCTGTAAAGATGCTGTTTTTTGCAACCTTCAGACATCCTGTCATTATGACTTTACTTACATATTGTTCGCCAGTCTCAGGATCTTGAGGAA